>PPYF01114041.1_pt1 | contig 65538 bp, 67 predicted proteins | sample 1559871 | NCBI WGS metagenome assembly PPYF01 (sample SAMN08240021, study PRJNA423297) | Human gut metagenome, whole genome shotgun sequencing project. | reverse complement strand
CTTGACGTAGGCAGGAAGATGGGCATGGCCGAAAAGATCACCGCAACTCTCTCGAAACTGGCTTGAAAAGTGTTAGAAAGTACGTTAGAACTCTTGGAGGTTACAAAATGAAGGCAAATGACTAAAACAACGAAAAAGTGACAGAAACCTTACGTTTCTGCCACTTTTCCGAACCGAAATACCTGCGCACTTTCCCCGTTTGATTGGTGGAGATAAGCGGGATCGAACCGCTGACCTCTTGAATGCCATTCAAGCGCTCTCCTGGATCGCGCACCTGCGTACCTCTCCGCGACATTTCACTCGAAATAGAAGTTATGCAGAAATGTCAAGGCCCAAAATGAACTGCTCGACACTGATAGAAAATTTGATCTTTAGTTCATACCCTCTGAATACGTCCACTCTTTCTATCAGCTGGCATACAATCATTTTCTTTGTTTGGATGTTGGCCGTATCATAGATATTCGACCAGCCGATAAATTGATTGTATGTGGCGCGCAGTTCATCCATAAGTATATCGCTTTTGTCCACCTCTGCCTGGGCTTTTTGATAGGTCTCCTGAAGTTGGACGCATTTCTGCTCCGTCTCTTTGACGAGACTACTCAACAAGTCCAAAGGAAACGCGCTTTCTCCATTGACAGCCTTTACAACTTCGCTCCTGAGCCCTTTTAAGTCGTTCTCGGCCTTCTGATACTCGCGCTGGGCCCTTCGGGCAATCGCTTTCTGCTCACTCATTTTAGCGGCATAACCGGCCCCCAAAATCTCCGACCTTGATAAACACTTTACACGCCGGAAGATCTTATGGACGATATCTTCTATCATGCTGTCCAGGATATGGAGGGTGTAGCCGGTTTGCCCACCGCATGGTTCATGCTTTCGGGTCTTAGTCTGGCAGACATAGCGCACACGCACGGCGTCCGTGCCATCACTGCGGGGCCGTCCCTTCCCATTTGTCGTGAGAGATAGACGCGCCCCACAATGCCCACAAAACACATTCCCGGCTAAAAGTGATTGGCCTTTGATGTTCATTGGCACATGGCGGGTGTCCTCATGGTGTTTGCTCCGCTGTCTTGTGATCTCCTGGGCCGCTCCAAACGTCTGCTCATCAATGATCCGCAAATGCGGGAGCACCTGAGAACGGCTCTCACCGCTCCGCAAAATACCGATGTAGGTAATGTTCTTGATCATGCCGCGAATACTGGACGGGTGCCAGTTGTGGCCGGAACGGTTTTTCACATTCAGGCTGTTTAATAGATTAGCGATACTCTGCGCCCCGCGCCCTTCCTCCACATACTTTTCAAAAATCATGCGAACAAGAGGAGCCTCGTCCTCGTTGATGACCAAATCATATAACTCATGGCCCCGCTTGTTGACACGGCCTTGGCGGACCAGTTTGTACCCATAGGGGCAACTGCCTCCAGTGTAAAAACCATCCTCTACAATTTGTCCCATTCTGGTAGAAGTTCGGATAGAGGTCTTTTCGCTCTCTCCGTCTGCTTGCCAAAATCGGATATAGTTGGTGAGTTTGTCGGTATGGCTGTCAAACCGTTGTTCTCCTTCTTTAGTGCTCCATACACGGATTCCGTTTTTTACAAACCACTCCACCACAAAAGGGGTCTCGTCCGCAATACGACCAATGCGGTCAAACATGAACACAAGGAGAATATCAAATTTCTTTTGCTTGGCGGCCTCCTTGATAATCTGGAGTTTATCACGGTTTTCTGCCCTCACCTTATGCCCGGAGACGCCTTCCTCCTGTTCCTCATGAATGATCGTCCAGCCCATCTTTTTCGCAAAGCGGTGGCAGGCTTTCCGCTGCATGGGAATATCGGCTTCATTCTTTTCATCATGGTCTACCTGCTGATTGGTCGAAACACGATACAGGCACCAGACCCGGTTTCCAACCAGCAGATTATCAACTCCATAATCCGGGGTAATCTCACTGATGCTATCAGACGATTTACGTGGTACGCTGTACGGGATCATACTCGTTTTATTCATATCAATCTGTCCTCCCAGGAAAAAATGTGCGGTATGAGATGGCAGATCGATATATCCGCTATGAAATTTTCAAGGTACACAGCAAGTTTCCTTGTTATATATATTATCTCATAAACCGCAAAAAGTGTCAAAAAATATGCGTTTCAGCATGGTTTTTGTCTATGTAGGTGTTGACCAAAATTCTCTTGAGGTATTGGTAAATACCGGAGTTATCCCCGGTCGGGAATATACCAACTACCTTTCGGCCTTGGACTGTAAACTCTATTTCCGTTTCTTCTGTGTCGCATCGGGTAATATAATTCATTACCATATCTAAGCCTCCCCATAACATGACAAAAACCGCCCCCTCATGCAGGCGCGGCTCTTGGTATCGTGATAATGAATTGGAGCAGGTTTCAGGAACACACTGGACGGTGCTGGCGCACCTTACACGGGAATTTCACCCCCTGCGGGTCTCGCAGGTTGCCCTCTTTGCCTGTGACGGCTCACGGCCATTGGGGCCGCTTCAACGCTCGGACTGAGACTGGACAATCGTATCTCCCCAATATGCGGGTCATCGCCTCCAGGCCCGCCACGGCCTGTTTGTGCGCGGACGGCTGCTCTCCCTATACCTCCCTTCTCAAAGTGGGGTCATGGCCTGCTCATTCCCACACGGCTTTCCTCTCGGACGCATATTGGACGTACCCAGTGGACCTATTCAATTACCGGACTGTCGCCAGCCCGTACAAGCTCACCGGAAAAGTAGTGGGCTTGTGCTGATCGGCGGCGGTGTAGAAAATCCCCTCATTTTGATGTGCATTTTAGGAAGATCATCATTTTCCAACAAGCTGCTTCCTTTGCTTATTGTGCTTGTTTTTTGATAAAAAGTGGAGCGAATCCTGTCAAAATACCTTCCATTCCTGTCGATAATGGACGACTGCAATCAACATAGACCTCATCAGGTCAACTCCCATCGACATAGTAAAGAGGGGAGGCCAATGCCTCCCCTCTTTTCAACTACCCATTTCTCGCAGATAGCTGGCAAGTATATCTAGAAATTCACTGTTTGTAGGCGGATTGTTCAGTGTAGTTCCTGCGATATGCTCCAAGAAGCTGTGATCTGTCCTGTTCCAACAAAAACGAATTAGGGTTCTAAGATTGCGCTCAATCGACGCCGTAGAAACACCGAATTTTTTCCCTGTCTCTTTATAAAGCCGCTTTGTAATCAACTGGAGCTGTTCGGGATCCTCCTGGATGCACTCGATCATGTAGACGGTGCAGCGAAAGCCGGCCAGCTTTCCGGTAGCCCCGAGGCTACGCAGCAGGCGCTCGGCGGTCAACGGCTTTTTGAGGGCATCAGCCTCCCGGTCGGGTACAAAGTAGAAGATTGGCATTTGATACCGTCCTTTCTAGGTGAAAGCGAGGGCATCTAAACAGATAGATTCCATAGCTTATAACCAATCCTCCACAATATCAGCCAGACTTGTTGGCGTAACAGTCCCTTCGGAAAGCAGGTCAATCAGGTGAAGGATTCTCCGACCGCTCGTTGTGAGACCGGGAGCGATAGCGGCTACTCCACTCCGCTTCTCAACAATTTTAACACCGTAGATCTCCAGCTCTTCCGCAAGCGGACTTACCAGCAGATAATACTCCAAGGTCAGCGGCCCCGCCGTCTTTGCACAAAGATAACACTTTGCGACTAGTTTTTCTCGCACAAAAGCACCCCCTACTTGATTTGTCTCTATTATACCGGGAAAAGGTGCATCAGTGTGGGGATACCCAAGTACAATCACCGCCGCGGAGTGGTCGTCCGTGGACGAGCGGTGTCGAAACTCTGGAACCCATGAATTTCTGGATTCCCCCACCTTTGTTGCAATCCACGTTTAATTTTGTATAGAAAAAGTCCCCTCAAATTGAGGGGACTTTTTTAACGCTAAAAATAAGAGCGCCGGGATGTTGTCTACCACCCCGATACGCAAAATATTATGGCTGAAGTTAGTGGACTTGGATTGTCGATGTAGTAATCGTGCGACTATCATAGTCAGAACCGACTTCTGCAAAGACGGTCACTTCGGCATAGTAAGCCTCACCAGAAGGGAGACTGCATTTGTAGTCCCCGGCACAAAAAATGCTGTCATTACGGACTAAGCCATTTCTGGTGCTACCAGTAACAGATTTAACATGCTTACCATCTTCCGTGTAAAATTCAATAGACTCTACACCAACAGAATCGGCTGGCTTACTTGCTTTTACATCATAGCCAATGATAACCTCGCCGCTCCCATCTCCAGCAGAAATCACCGCAGAATATCTGGAAAGAGTGAGACTTGCTCGGGGTTGCTGCATATCAGCCGCAGAAGCAACGCCAACGCAAGAGATAATCATGCTCAGCAGTACAAAAGATAAAAAGATCCGTTTCAATTTATCTCCCTCCAACAGAATCAATCAATTTCTTTAGAATATCTTCAGTTGTATCTCCAGAGAACTGTGCCATTATGAGCCCATCTGACCAAGTAGCCGTAATAGTGTCGATGTTTGACAGAATATAGAAGGTTTGTTCTCCATTAGAATACTGTTCTACTCCCTTGACATCTTTTTCAAACAGTGTCTCTTCTAAATTTCCCCTCGAATGATATCTAATAAAATCCAGGCTAATAAATTCGCCATCCCTGCCGCTCAAAATAAAATAAACGGCGTTTCCCACTGATGAATTGACGGTTTCTGGCTCCGACGCTGTAAACCCGTCTGGACACCATGTAGGAGCCAGATTTTCATCAATCCCAACAGAAGCGAGTGCCTCTCGCAGAGTGGCATATTTCGATATATCTTCACCTGCGTTGGCACCCGTGGACGTGCTATTCTCATTTCCTGACGGCATAAAGTGGAACACGTTATCTGTCCAGCGTCCAATCGTACCAAACACATCAATTCCCGCCGCTTGGGCCGCGACCATCCCGCCAAATACAGCGGCTACAGCGATTACCGCGACAAGGCCCTGTTTAATCCAGCGGTACAGGCGGGGCGGGCGAGGAGAAGGAAACTTGGCTGGATTCTCGGAACTGTTGCCAGTCTCGGTTTTACAGGGGTATAGAGAGTCATCAGCTCCCTCTGGGACATTGTAATACTCCTGAAACTCCGCCCACGCCTTGTCTACATCAGGGATGCGTCCCGTGGGGTGCTCATCCTCTCTCCGTTCAATCACCTCCAGGATATGAAAAACCACGTCCTCATTCCCTGGCTCTGCCATCTCCATATCCATGCGCAGCAATTCCTCTAGCTGCTCGGTACTAAGCCGGTTCAGATAGGCGTATTTTTCATCGTTCTTAGCCATGTCGTGAACCTCCTTCACATATATATGAACGTTTAAGGCGAATCCTGACAAACTTTTTCATTTCTTTTTCCTTCGCCCTTTTCGCTCAGGAAATACCGTATAGAGCTTAGCCCTGATTCGCCCCAGGCGTTTCTGACTGGCGTACACAGATATGCCAAACTCCTGTGCCACCTCCAGGTGGCTGGCACGGTCAAACACCAGTCGTTTCAGAAGTTGATATTCCTCCGGCGTAAGTACCCTTTCGACCTTCTCTATTACAGACTCCTCTTGCGGTTCTGGCTGTGCAACAACCAGTTCTTCCGGAAGATTGCGCTCATCCGGAAAGTCGGCGTCCAAGGAAAGCAGACGGCAGAGGTCTCTCCGTCTCATTCGTTCGTTTTCTTTGAGTTTATTTTTCAGGGTGCTCATCAGCCAGCCGCCAGGGTTCTCATGTGTTGCAAACACATCAATACGGCGCAGTGCTTCATGGAAGGTATCCTGAACTACGTCCTTTGCCTGCTCTGGATCTCTGAGCACAGCATTGGCGTATATAAATAATTTTTTGAAGTACAAGCGGTATAGACGCTCGACCAACTCATTTTCATCAGGCATCATAGCAGCAATCACTTCCCATCGTCTTTAGTATATCATATTACGATCCCGATGGGAATTTTTCCTTTGGCTCAAATTCCTCAATGCAGACCCGGATCATTCTCTCGATTCCCTCCAGATACTCATCGGACTGGCCCGCCAGAAGCTGGTTAATATTTGCCAGCTGTGCCGCAGAGCTGTCCATGCTCAATAGGGCGTCAACACTCACATTGAGGGCCTTGGCCGTAGCATAGAGCGTCTCTACCTTCATTTTCTTCTGCCCCCGCTCCACTCTCGAGACAAAGGCGGTACTGATCCCGATCTTTTCGGCCAGCGTTGCCTGTGTCAGCCCGGCCACCTCCCGATATCTTGCAATATTTCTGCCGATGATTTCTTCCAGCGCTTTGTGGGCCATATTACCATCCTCCTGTTTGGTAAAATTATATTGCCCAAAACGCGGTTGGTCGAAGCACCAATAGTTCTATTTCTTTTAACTAATCATTAAGTTTATAGAAGGATTATGTCAGGACTATACATTTGTTGTCATATATAAATAGAGAAGTCAAAAAGCAAGAAAGACCAGTTATAAAAGTCAAGCGTGTAAGGCAGAAAATATTTATAGAAGGAAGGATGATTTCTATGCAGCACAAAATGTAATTTCTCTTATCTTAACGTTCCTTGAGGCTTGCAATCCCTATCTTGGCACACAGCTAAAACTCAACAAACGAGGAGGAACAAAAATGAAAAAGTTTATTAGCCTGCTCCTTGTCCTTACTCTATTTGCAAATTTGACCTTTGCAATGGCTATTGATTCCGAAAACACGCATCAGACTTGTAGTACCAACGCAGATGAAATAGATCTAAATGATTATATTCAATATACTATCGACTTTCCTGTTAAAAGCGATACTCTTTCCGCCGGTTCCGTAACATCTGATAATTCTAATGTAATGGCGCAACATAAAAATAATGTATATAATGCAATGGAGTATGTGAAATCGCTCCATCTCGTTGAACAAGGTTATGCAAGCATAGAGAAGAGTTGCTTGGAGAATCTAGAAACTTATCTGTCGGACGACTTTTCTACAGATTCCATTTTAACTTCGTACACAGTTTTAGTTCCTAAATCTGGCTCAGGAATGTCCTACTATGGTACATGGGCCGGAAGAGATTTTTATAATAGAACTTATTCTATGGCACGCTTCCGTGAATCGTCAATGGAGTGGGAATCGACTCCAAACATAATTTTTAACTGGGTAGCCGGAGCAGTAAACCTACTCTTTTGTTGGGCACCTAAATCTCTCTCGATCCCCTTTACTCTTGTTTCCACCGCGTTAGGTTGTACTCCATCTGGCGGAGAAATTGCTACTGATGATGCATGGGAAATTTACTATTCAGTCTCCTTGGTAAACAGAGATATTTTGACTGAAAACAGTTTAGGTCACTGGGGCACAGACACAAGTGAGTATGTGACAGTTTATCGTGATAATTATGGAACTGCGCAACCTATTATAGTTAGAAAGTCGGCTGAGGCTAGTCCTGATGGTCTATACGTCCACGAGACACATCCTACCCCACTTTCACTTGAGGCAGAGCACTATACTGATACTACATTCATTTTAAGAAATGCATATACTCGCTATATGGATAGAACCATGAAAGGGCAACCCATAGTCTATGATGTGAGATCCGAACTTTATTACATTGAATTTAAGTAAGGTGAAGAATCGTCTTAGAGTCCTAGCCTTAATGGCTATCCTTTCCATAGTCATAGTATTCTCTATAAAATCGTTCCATTCTCCAATACTACTTAATAATCTTTTGGAATTACCGTCTGACAGCGATATTGTTTTGATGTTTTTTTCCTCGGCTTATAAAATGGACACTACTTCAAATTATCACCCCTATACAACTTCAGATGATAGTGTAGAATTTGAACTTAAATCGTTAATATCTGATACTACAGTAAAGTCTCTAGGCCCTATTGACTTTTTCCCCGTTGATGATAATTATGAAATTGCTTTTTATATCACCTCAACAAATTTTACGGGGAGAAAGCATTTTAGCTTCTATATTGATTCTTATTATATCTATTTAGACGGGCAACTCTATACATATGATAACAAACAACTGTATAAGTTTGCGAAAGAAAAAGCAATACAGACGTGGGAACCAGCTAAAACTTTGGAGGTGTTCACATGAAACATATGTTTTGCATACTTCCTAATTTATCAAAATTCTTTTGCTTAATCTGTATGTCTGTTATACTACTTGTTGCCCTTGTTCCCTCTGCGGGAGCAATATCAAATACGCAAGAAGATCTCACCACGGAAAAATCTCCAGACCATATGTCTTTCAAAAGCCCCCCAGAGAAAGAGTCATCGGCCGAATTCGTTTGTGATTTTGAAAACGTAAACGGTTATAAAATTGCCACAATAAACGTTTATGTCGAAGGAGTATTTTCACAAATTGATAACTGGTCGACAATAACGGATATAGATTTCGATACTAGCATTCAAAATGGGGAACTATATACTCTTGAGACTAGAAAGAATGGTGATTCAGCACATATCCTAGTTTTTTGGAGTAAGCCAAATGCAGATGGAACCAGACCTCTGTACGCAGACTATGTTTTCCGTATCAGACCTAATGGACTTATTTCTTACTTCGGCGTGACATATTACAGGGATTAGAATTTTATTTCTCAAGAAAAATCTAATACATTTCTCTTTTTCCAGCAAAAGGGGCAAGGCTCCCCATGCAGATTACAGAAAATTACCGCATCATAGATGGGAGCCAGCGGGTAGGAATACGGCGGCCCGAGGAAGGTGTTTTCACAGGTCATCCAGGCCAAGGTGGTGCTGGGTGTACCGGCATCATAACTCAAGAATTCAAAGCATTTCCATATCAGTATTTCATGTTATCTCCGCATAAAATGCTAACAGCTTACACAGAAAAACACAAAAAACGTCGAAACTCCCCTCAATTTGAGGGGAGTTTCGAGCATTTACTGAAAAATATCCGGTCGTCCAAGAGCGGTAAAGCCGCTGGCGGCGAACTCCGTCACCACCACATTGTTTTGTCCGCTGGAACAATGGCAGATCAGCAGTTTCCCGTCCTCTCTCCGGCCCACCACGATCCCTACATGGGAATCATCCGGGTAGAAGGCCAGGTCTCCGGGCTGCGCGTCCGCCTGAGAAACAGGCGTGCAGTAGGAGTGCTGGGCGGTGGCACCGCCGCCACGGCCCAGGATGTATTCGCCGCCCGTGATGTTGTAGAAAATCCAATCCATCATGCCGGAGCAATCCAAACCGTAGGGGCGGTAGGTGCCGGTGGTGGAACTACCCGCGGCGGTCACTTCCCGGAGCGTCCCCCACCGGCTGTCCCAGCCAATGACCAGGGATTTTCCGCCCCAAAAATATCCCACCTTCCCAACCAGGGAAAGCGCGGTTTTCACCGCCTCCTTCCGGGCCTGGTCCAGGTCGGCGGGCAAGGCGCGGATCACCTCCAACAGATCGGTGCTGGTAATGGTGAGACTCCCGGCCAGGGAGGCCAGGGCCGCCCGGTCGGACAGGAGTTCCGTCAAGGCGCTGTTCTGTTCATCCGTGAAAGCGTAGACGGCCCGCATTTCATCGGCGGTCTTAGGGGTAATGGTGATATGCAGGATGGATTCTGTCCACCCCTCGCTGTCCTCGCCGCCCGGATGGTCTATGGTCTCTACTTTAGATGTGATCTCCGTCATGTCCCAAAATACGGCTTTCAAACGGTCCACCCGGTCCTGGTCCAGCGTGGCCACATCCACGCCTGTGTCCTTCCCAGCCGTATGGACGGCGAACACAGCCAGGACCTCGGCCCAGTCCGGCCCCTGGCCGTGGATCACAATATCGTCGTAGCCCCCCGCCTGCAACGCCTCCAGCTTGGCGTTGTATTCCACATTAACCGCGGCAACCGCCTGTGAGACGGAGACGGTCTCCGGGGCGCTGGACTCGCTGGTAAAGAATATCCCAAAGGGGGAACTGGCGATGGCGGCGATCAGCACCACGACAACGAGAACGATCAAAACAACGGCGCCGCCAGCCAGCCCGATCAAACTCCCCATCATAGCGGCCACGGCCCGGACCACCGCTGCCGTCAGCCTCCGGCCCAGCTCGGCGGCTCCCTTTGCGGTGCGGGCTGCCTGCCGGGCCAGACGGCGCTGGGCGGACTGCCGGGCGGCCTGGGCGGGCTTTTGGAACGCTTGGACAAACCGCCGGGCAGGCTTCTCGGCTCCCCGGACCTTGGGCCCCAGAGGCGCCTTGCCTCCCGGCAAAGGCGCGGCGCGTCCCTTTGCGCCTGGGGCTCCGGTCTTGGGTTTTGCCCCGCCCATGACAGGGCGGCGAACATCCTCCCCTGGTTTCCAGACACCCGGACTGAACCTCTGCCCCTCGCCGGGGCGGGCCTTACCGTGATATTCGGCGGACCTGGGCCCGCGGGCTGGCTCCCGATCCACTTTTGCTGAAGGTGTTTCCAACGGCAAGGCATCCGGGCGCGCCTGTCCCTGGAGGACCTTGGCCCGCCCGCGCTCTTTTGCCGCAATACGGGGGCGCTCCCGGATGGGGACCGCCTGCTGTCCGCCTGGGCTCCGCTCCCTGGGGGCTGTCCCTTGCCGCTGGGGTGCCTGACCTTCCACCGGCCTCCGCTCCTTGGGGGCGCTTGTCGGCTGTTCCTGGGGTGGGACCTCCCGTTCCGGCCGGCCGTCTCTATTTTTCTTTGCGCTCTGCGTATTCCCGGCACCAGATTTCCTCTTGTGGTTTGGCCGGAGGGCCTGTATAAATTCATCCGCGCCCTGAACTCCGGCCTGTTCCGCCCGGTCTACGGCGAAGGAATTGTCTGCCCCGGCCTCCCGCTCTTTCCGCTGGTCCACTTCCCGGACCAGCTTCTCCTTCATCAGCCGTCCGGCCTGTCTGGGCGGACCGGCACTTTTTCGTCTGTCCTTCGGCTTGCCCGCCTGGGGCTTTTCCTTGATCTCCGGCATGGTTCCTCCTTACTCGATACATTAAAAAAGAACTCCCCTCAATTTGAGGGGAGTTTTGACATGGCTTCACTTGTCTGTGGGAGTGGTGTTCCACAGTTGATACAGGGCCCCGGTCCGGGGAAACTCATTGGCAAACGGGACGATAGCGCCGCCGACTCGGAGCAGGCCGTGACCGGCCTCCGCATTGGTGACATAGCCCATCTGATTTTCGGAGATATTGAGCAGTTTCGCCAGCTCCGCCCGGTCCGTGGCGGCCTGGTTGAGCAGCACCAGAAACTCACTGTTTGCGAACATGAGCCGAGCTGTCTCGGAGCGCAGGCACTCCTCCACATTCTGCGTGGCGGCGGTCAGGGCCGCGCCGTACTTGCGAAACCGCTTCCATGCCTTGTAGAGGAATTGGGCGGAGTAGTAATACTTGAAAAACAAGTACACCTCATCCACGAATACCCAAGTGTATTTCCCGGCCAGGCGGTTGGTGGCTACCCGGTTTTGAATGGTCTCCATGGTGACGTTGAGGGCGGTGGGCTTCAACTGGTCCCCCATCTCGTAGAGGTCGAAAACAATGATTCGGCTGTCTATGTCCACGTTGGTCTCATGGGCAAACATATTCAAGGAGCCCTCCACGAACAGCTCGGAGGCCAGGGCCAGCTCCTGGGCCTCCCGTTCCGGCTGGCGCTTGATCTCGTTCCTCCAGTCGGAGAGGATGGGCTGGCGGGCCTTGCCGCCGCTCTTGATGAAGTCGTGGTACACGCTGGCGGTGCAGCGGTCAATGATGGATTTATGGAAAGCCCCCAACTGGCCCTCTCCCATCTGCTGTTCGCAAATGCTCATCAGCAGTTCGGACTTGAGCGCCACCGGGTTTTCCCCCATACCGTAGCCTCTGGCGATCTCCAGGGGATTGATGTGGTGGCGGCTGTTTGGGGAGATCTCCAGGACGATCCCCCGGAGAGCCCGCACCAAGTCCCCATACTCGCGCTCGGCGTCGATGATGATAATATCATCGTTGGTAGACAGGGCGATAAAGGTGATAAACTCCTTCATAGTGAAGGACTTGCCGGAGCCGGAGACGCCCAGGATAAAGCCGTGGGGGTTGAGGAGATTCTTGCGGTTGCAGATCAGGAGGTTTTTGCTGACGGCGTTGACGCCGCAGTAAATGCCCCCCATGTCCTGAATCTCCTGGACACGGAAGGGCATCAGGGAGGCCGCGGCCTCGGTGGTCAGCGTGCGGGTCACGTCGATGGAACGCAGGCCATAAGGCAGGGCGGTGTTAAATCCGTCCTCCTGCTGGTATCTGAGAATGGAGAAGTCACACAGGGACTTGGAAAGCAGGGTCTCCGTGTCGGCGTTGAGCTGTTCCAGCGTGTCGGCCATGTGCAGCAGGGTCACATTGGCATAGACCATGCGCTGGTCCCTGGTGCTCAGATCGTCCAGAAATTCCTTGGTCTCCGCCCTCTGCTGTTCCAGCTCATAAGGGACCACGGCGGTAAAGTTGTTCCGGGCGTTCTGCCGCTGCTGCCACCTGGTAATATCGCTCTCAATGCCCATGATCTGAGACTGCACATCCCGCACCGCCTCGTCGGTGGGGACCGGGAGCAGGTCGATGGACAGCACCAGTGTCCGGGGGAAGTCGGCCATGCTGGTAATCATGTCGTCCTTGATGTAACTGGAATACTTCCGCATGAACAGCACCCGGCCCACCTTGCCGCCCAGTTCAAAGTGGTCGGAAAGAAACTTCATGCCGTCAGGGGCGATGTAGTCTTTGAAGCTGTGCCCCAGGCGCATGGAGGCGTTCAGGTCAAACTTGTAAAACTGTTCCTCGCCGGGCCGGAAAAAATCATGGAGGATGCGTAGGCGTTCATAGGTGTCCAGGGCTTTTGCGCCGCTGTCCAGACGCCCCAGGTTTTTCGAGAGGTCGGCGTCTACCCGGTGGAAAAACGCCCTGGCCTCCTCCGCGTTCTTACGGGCCACGGAGACGGTGATGTACTTGTCCTGAATCAGGTTGTTGCTGGCCGCCGCCTTCTCCGTGAGCACCCGGTTGTATTCCCGGCGGTACAGGTCCAGGTCATCCCCGCACTCGCGCATGAGGACGCTGTGCTGGAAGTCGGAGCTGTTGAGTCGGCGGTTGTGAATGGTGATCTTGGTCACAGCGTCGGTGGGCAGGCTGTTGAGGACGCCGCAGTAGGATGTGAACATATCCCGCTGGTCCTCGTAGGAGGCCAGGGAGTAGTTGATGTCGGCAAAGCGCCAGGTCTGGCTGAATCTGCCGTTGACCTGCCAGATACCATCCTGCCAAACCCGCTGGATGGGGATGGACTGCTGTACGCTGCGGGGGATCTTAAACGGAACACGCTCTCCCCGGTTGGCCGCGGCAAGAGTTTTACGCATGGCGGCGCGCCCCCTTTCTGACCAGGGCCGCATAGACCGGGAAAAGGGAGAGAAATTGCTTTTTCATAGGGACCTCCTTCAACATAGGCGGAAAGAGGCCATGACGGTCCGGCACCCAAATCTGCCGCGCATCACACCCCTTTCCGCTGAAATCAATCGTCGCTGCTGCGGACTGAATTGGAACACGATGGAAGGAACGGCCAAAAGTCCCCTCAAATTGAGGGGACTTTCAGCCGTTCCGGGCTCTCAGGGCTTCTTTCCTGTTCCCCATATCTTTCGTTGCTCCGGCATGGCCTGGAGGTAAATATTCTCCGCCCGGTACACACGGGGCCCGGCGCATAAGACCTGGGACTTGAGAAACGCCCAGACAAACCGCTCAAAGGTCAGGCCGTTGTAGCGGAAAAAGCCGGTCACAGCGATGGGGGCGGCGGCCAGGATGCACAGCCAACTGGCGGCCTCCTGGCCCACAACGCCTTTGAACATGAGGTAAACCCCAACCGCCGCGCCCACGGCCAGGGCGGAACAGAGAAATTGCCGGGTGGACAGGCCGAAAAAGATCGTCTCCCGGTGCTGGTGGACTTCCTTTGGAATTTTGATCTCCATATCGCTATCACCTCGAAAATGGATTTTTTGACACGTTTTTCGGAATATGAGATAATATTTGCAGAGAAAACCATATATTTGAAGAACAAATAGAGGAGGATTTTATTATGTTTCGGAATCTTACGCTGGCACAGCAAATGTTCTTTTTCGTCCTGGCCGTGTTCCTGATCCTGCTGGTATTCCGCATCCTGGTAAAGCTGAAACTGGGGCCTGTGCTGGTCTACGCCGCCTGCGCGAACTTGATCTTCCCCGAATGGGTGGCGGAGCAGAAGGTGTTGTACTGGGCCATTCTGGCCGGTCTGGTGCTGGTGACGATCTTCCGCTGGATTGGCCCCAGGCTGACCGCGCACATGGAGGAACAGCGGATCATGCGGGAGATCGTAGAACAGAGCCGGGCGGCGGAGGCTATGGGGTATCGGAATGACCAGATCAGTTTTGAAATCAAGGACGGCACGCCGCAAATCAAAATCAGGCAGTAAAGAAACAGGGGGATGGGCCGCGGGCCCATCCCCCTGGCTTTTGCCGAAAGTCCCCTCAAATTGAGGGGACTTTTTTATAGGCCAGCCAATTCCTTTACAATGCGCTCGGCGCCCTTTACCAGGCCAACCAGCACCAGCATATTGAAAATAGTCTCCGCGATGTACTGCCAGGCCATGACCACGGGGGTCAAGCTGGTGTCCAGGACTGGGGAGCCGCTGGACATAAAGGCGGAGAAAATGAGGCAGGCCAGGACGATCACGGCCCCCTCCATGCACACGCCGATATAGGACTTGATGAACTGCTTCCCCGCGAAACTGGTTCCCTCCCCGGCGAAGGTCGCCAGAGGGATCGGGGCCAGGGCAGTAAAAATGTAGAGGCGGAAAAAGCGGCCATAGACCGTCATAATGAGGATGAAGGACATCACAGTGATAAACAGGTTGCCCAGCATGGCTACAAGCCAGAGTGGGATGCTGGCTAAAAAGCCGACGGTTTCAATGGCGTCCACCATCTCCTGGGGCACCGTCACACCGGCGGCAACCATGCCGCCCATTCCGCGCATCACAGACTGGACAATGCCGCCGCAGATGGAAAAAACCACGGTCATGATCTCCATGGCGGAGCTCACCGCCACCTTGGCGGCAATAAAGCGGATGAAATGGCGCAGGGCGTATTCCGGCCTTTGCAAGTCCCGGAAACTGGCCGCGGACTGGAAGATCCCCATGGCGAAAAACAACACCAGCAGGCCGTAGCCCGCAGCCTTCAGCCCCTCATTGATGCCGACAATGGCGTTCCATATATCGCCGCCCCGGAACTCCTGGGGCGTGGTGGTAATCAGGGACCATATTTCGGTCAGTTTGTCGTTCCAAATCTCAAAGGCGGATTGCATAGCCTGTACTACCCAGTTATCGCTCACGGCCCCCACCTCGTTTCTTTGTTGGAGGGGGCGGCTGATTGAAAACCAGCCCCGCCTCCTTGTCAAAGTCAGTCACCCGTACCTTATGGACCGCCTCGCGCTTGGAATAGCCGAAGTAGGAGCGTACATGAATTTTCTCGTTTGGAGTCTGTACGATCATCTTCCATGCCCCCAAAGGCGTCCTGGTACAGGAGAGAATTTTGTTGTACTTCCGCATGGCAGGTCACACTACGCCGATAGCGGACAAAATCTCCTTGGAAAAAGCGATGAGCAAGCCGCCGAACACGCAGAGGATGCCCTGGGTGCGCTGGGAGGCGTCGTGGGACTGGATGGACATACCCAGTTGGACGATGCCCCAGCCCAACACGATCACGCCGATGGCCTTAATGCACGAAAAAATGAAGTCGCTGAGGTTGTTGACAATGGTAAGTGGGTCGGTGTCGGCGGCCAGGGCCGGGCAGGTCAGGGCGGCACACAGGGTCAGCATGAGGACGGCGGAGAAATAGAAACGGCGGGCCCTTCCGGTCCGCCGCTGAGAAAGGGTATTCGACTGGGTGCGTGTTTTGTTCAACATGAAAATCAACCTTTCTTATTCCAGAATTTCGATGTAATCCAGGCTTTCAAAGGGCGTGGACAGGTCGGCTTGGGCGTAAGTCAGGCCGGGGTGGTGAACGTAGGGCGCGGCCCCGCCGTCCTCCGTCAGCTTGATATAGGGGTGTTTGAGAATGTCATACTTCTTGTCCATCACAGGGCGCTCTCCACGGATGAACAGCAGGGCGTAGTCGTTGTCCAGGGTTCGCACCTCGTCGGGGGTCATCAACTCCCGGCCCGTCTGCTGGTAGCTGACGGAACTGGAGCCGTGGGAACCGCGGGACACGCTGCGGTTGCGGGTGTCCAGGGTCTCCTTGCCCAGCAGCTCGGAGATATACTTGTGGGTGGACGGCTCATTTCCGCCCAGATACACCAGCGTGTCGGCGTTGCCCAAAAGCCCCTCCCAGTCATCCTTGAACAGGGCCTTGAGGGCGGAAATGTTTTGGAGTACAATGGTGGACATGATGTTGCGGGAGCGCATGGTGGCCTGGAGCTTGCCGAAGTCGTCCGGCAGGGAGACGTTGCAGAACTCGTCCATCATCAGGCGGACCGGGACAGGCAGGGCTCCCTGGTGTACCTTGTCGGCCTGGTAGTAGAGGGCCTGAAAGGCGCAGGTGTAGAGCATCCCCACCAAGTAATTAAAGGTGCCATCGTTGTCGGGGATGATGGCGAACACAGCCTGTTTGCGCTCCCCCATGAGGCCCAGCTCCATATCGTCCCGTGAAGTGATGCGGGTGATCTGAGGCAGGATGAAAGCGGAAAGCCGGACAGCGGCGCTCAATAAAATGCTCTTGGCAGTTTTTCCGGCGGCCTGCTTGAAAATCTTATACTCCCGCACGGCCACATGATCCGGTTCTTCTTCCTCCAACGCCTCAAAAAGCATATCAAGGGGGGATTGAAAATCATCATCGTCCTCCCTGGCCCCGCCGTTTTCGATCATATACATGACCATTTCCAGATTTTGTTCCTCCGGCGGGGCCTCATGGAGCAGATACAGGATGAGGGCCGTGTCCAGGGCGATCTCGGATTTCTCCCAAAACGGGTCGTTGTTGGTGGAATTTTTCGGCGTGGTGTTCTTAATCAGGTTATTCACCAGTTTCATGGCGTCTTTGTCGTCCTTCAGGTATGGGAACGGGTTGAAGGCGTCGGAGCGGTCGGTGTCAATGAGGTCAAACACCTTGATAACATAGCCCTTTTCGATGAGCAGCGGGGCCACGGCCCGCATCGTCTCCCCCTTGGGGTCTGTGACCAGAAAACTGCAATTCGCCTGCATGAGATTGGGCTTGCAGAAAAACCTTGTCTTGCCCGCGCCGGAGCCGCCGATGACGATTTGCAGGAGGTTGCGGCGGTGTATTTTTCCGTTGAGGCCCATGCGGACATTCTGTGTGAGGATGGTATTCTGGAAGGGGGCCTTGTCCCGGTACTTGCGGTCAAGCTGCTTGGGACTGCCCCACTTGGCGGAGCCGTGTTCCTCGCCGGGCCTTCTGTTCTCCCTGGTGGAGCAGTAGAGCACCACGGAGAAGCCGTAGATCAGCAGGGCCCCCAGCATGAATTTCGGGGTGTGAGGCGTCCAGCGGATGGCAAAGGGCCGCTCCAGCAGTTCGCTGAAACGGCCCATCAGGTCAAAGACAGTCATACCCTCCTCATAGCCGGAGGCCAGGAGGGCCGCCAGATAGAGGACAGGCAGGGTGAGCGCCGCCCACAGGAGAGGGCTTACGGTGCTGTTTCTACGCATAGAGCCGCCCCCTCACCGCTCCGGTCCAGGCGGCCGGTCCCGTCTGGCCGGGGGGTGTTCCGAGTCTTGCTCCCCCAGGGCGTGAAAAATGGCGTTGCGGTTATACCGGACTTCCTCCTGGGTCGCCCCTCCCATCGTAATAGAAGCATCCTCTAGGCCCTCAATCCGGCTGTTAGGCAGTCGTGTGATCCGGCCATAGGTACAGCCATCCAGACGGGCCCCGTTGAAGTTCAGCCGCCCCACGGAACAGTCAACCGTGTTGCAGCGGGTCATACGACTGCGGAGAAATGCTGTGGAATGGATGGAGCAGTCCCGGAAATGCGTGTTTGCCAGTGTGGAATCCGGGAATAAAGTAAATTCGATCCGGCAGGAGTGGAACTCACAGCCATATAACCTCGTATCCCAAAATTTCACCCCATACAGGCGGCATACATGAAAAGAGCAGTCGGAGAAATGAGAAAAGTTACAGTTGGCATTGTCCGGCATACAATAGAGCGTCACATGGTCAAAATAGCTTTCCTGGAAGAAATTACGCGGAAAACCTGATTTCGCTGCCCGGTCATAGATCTGTTGGTCAATAACCTTCAGGGGCCGGTCCATCTCCAGTTCTATGGTCTTGTACTCGAATTGCTTATGGCTGGTCCTGGTATAGGGGACGGTCAGCAGGGCCTTTTGCGCTTGAAAGTCCCGGATAGACTGGCGGAGCACCGCCACTTTCCCGGCATAGGCCCCTCCATCCGCTTTTGCCGCCCAATCCAGCAGGGGCTCCAGAGGCATATCGTTCCGGCCCTGGATATAGTCGTTTACATTCCGTACACGGCGGGCCCGGTTGCTGCCGTTGTACTGGATGGGGTCAATGTCCTCCAGCAGGTCAGCAATCTTCTTGCTGATCTCATGGCCGCTTAAAACGGCCTGATAGTCTGGCATACGTTCCTCCTTCAAAAGGGGAGCGCCAAAACTCCCCTCAAATTGAGGGAAGTTTTGACGCTCCGGGCTTGATGTTTAATATCCGGTGCGGGGCAGGGGCTCCGGCTTACCGTACACGGTCGTTACCCAGCGGGTGACGGCCTGGACCCACTGGCCGTTATAGACGCCGCCCACGTCCGCGACGTTCACAAAAGAACTGCCCGCGGCCAGACCGTTGGCAGAAGTGCAGTAGAGGACCGGGGCCTCCACCTGGGCGAAGCCTGCGGGGGCCTGGCCGAATACGAACATGATCTCCGTCACGCGCTCATTGGCGGCAAGGCCCAGGGCTGCGGAGGACGCGGCCAGGGTGTAGGTCTGACTGGTACTCAGGTTATCCGCCAGGGTGCGGTAATCCCCGGTCCCGTTCACCCGGTAGGTGATCTTATAGGTGCCGGGGAAGTTATAAGTGCCAGTGACAACGGTATCCAGCCGCACCTGAGCGGGGATGGTATCCCTCCAATAAAAACTGTCCAGCCGGACATTGGAGGTATTGGCGATGTTGGAGAAGGTGTAGCGGACCGGCTGGCCGCCCATGATCTCCCTGGGGCCGGTCTTGGTGATGGACACGCCGGTGGTCAGGCTCTTGTTCGTCACCTCAAACCGCACGATCTGGCCCTCATGCTCCAGGTAGGCGGTCAATTCCGTCTCGTTGACACCATAATTGGCCGGGGCCTTGACCTCTCGGATGGTATAGCGGGAGAGGGGGAGCTGCTTGGACACGGCCAGTCCTCGGCTGTCGCTCCGAATGGTGTCCACCAGATTGCCCGTGCGCTCATTGTATATCTCAAAAATAGCCCCCTCCAGCGGCGTCCCGGCGGGCAGGCCGGTGGTGGGGTTGTAGTCGGCGGACTTCTTGATGATCTGGATTTGTCCTGTGACGGGGGTGTTCTCCCACTCGATTTCAGTCACTTCCCCCGCCTTGACATAGACGGTTTTCAGTTCCGTGTCCGGGATATAGCCCTCGTGTTCCAATTCCCGGAGATAGTAGCGGCCGCCCTCGGTCAGGCCGTCAATGTAGACATGGCCCCTCTGGTCGCTCACATACTCCCCGATGGGGATATGCCGGGCATTATACAACAGGAAATGGACGCCGGAAATACCGCTTCCGTCCGCAGACGAAACCTTGCGAATGAGTATCCCGGAGAAGGGCGCGTTGGTCACGGCCTTGCGGGTGGTTTTGCCGTCCTTGACGGTAAAATAGATAGGCGAATCGTCCAGCCTGAATCCATCCGCGGCCTCGGTTTCCACGGCGTAGTAATCGCCACTCTCCAGAGGGAGGTACACCGTTCCATTCCGCCCGGTGGTCACGGTGTCCACCAGGGCGTCATCCGATACCCGCCGGATCTCAAAGGTGGTGTTGGGGATGCGCTCTGTCCTGTCTGCCTCATTGACTTTGACGAGCTCCACGCCGCCCACCGGCGCATTGTAGAACCAGAGTTCCTGTGTATCGTCCGGGTTGACCACCACGGTCTGGCTCTGTGTGTCCAGGTCGATGGTATATCCGGGGATGCTCTTTACTTCGGTCACGACTACTGTGCCGGTGATGCCGGAGAGGACAATCTGGCCCTCCGCATTGGTCCAGTACAGCCCATTGGAGGACAGCTTGCCGCCCTCGTCCGGGAGATAGGTGCCATCCGCATAGGTGATCTTGAACTGCACCCCCTCCAGCGGGGTCTTGTCCTTGCTGGACAGCTTGTGGATGATGAGGTTTCCCATAGGCTGGTTGCGGAACTCCACTGTGACGGTCTGGCCCTCCTTGACCTGGACGGTCTGGGGCGTATCGTCCAGCAGATAGCCCGGCTTGGCACGGGTCTCCCTGATGACCAGCGTGGCGCCAGGCTCCACACCTTCCACCAGGAAGGAGCCCGAACTGTCCGTCACAAACTTGCCGTTGGCGTCGCCCACCACGGAGCCGTCTGATTTTGTCACCAGGAATTCCACATCAGAGAGCGGCGTGTTGTCCGCTGCCGATACCTTCTTGACCAGTACGGCCCCCTTGGGCGCGTTGGAGAAATAGAGGGTCACGATGTCCTGATCCTCGCCGGAGATGTAGAAGGACTGGGGCGCGGCGTCAATGACGTGGCCGCTGTCGCTCTCCAGCTCCTCGCAGATGTAGTAGCCCTTTCTGAGCCCCGTAACGGTAAAGGAGCCGTTGGCCGAGGTCGTATAAGTGCCTACCACGGTGCCGCCGCTGCCGCTGACCTCGCCGCCCAGGTATTTTAGCTGGAAGCGGCAGCCGGAGATCCCGGCCCCGGTCACGCTGTCCTGCTTGTAGACCACCAGGGCCGACAGGGGGGTGTTGGGTATGGTGATCGTCTTGTTCTCGCCGCCCTTGACATAGACCTCCGTAACCGGATCCTCCGGGAGCTGGTAGCCGGGGGCAGGCTTGGTCTCTTTGATGGTCAGCCAGCCGTCCTCGATGCCCTCCAGGATGATCTGGCCCGCCTCATCCGTCTGGAAGGTGCCCAGGTCCCGCTGCTCCCCCGTCTCCGTCTTGTTGCTGAACCAGGTGATATGGAACTCGGCGTACTGGATGGGGTCATGGGTGACGGAGTTTTCCTTCTGGATGGTGACGGTGGGCCGCTTGTGGTTTTCAAAATACACATCCCGGTTCCGGTTCGGGTAGAGCGTGACCAGTTGGGGGTCGGCGTCCGGGAGGTAAGGAGACGGCACCGACTTTTCCGAGACCTCGTAGACGCCGGGCAGCAGGTTCTCCACAGTGGCGAACCCGTCCGGCCCGGTGGTCACTTCGGCCACGCTATGACCATCCGCCCCCTTGACTAGGAACACCGTACCAGGGACCGGCGCGCCGGTGTCGGCGTCGCTCTTGTGGATGGTCAAATCAGGCCGTCTATCATTTTGCAGTACGATAGTGCTGTCCCCGCCGGGAAAGAGCTGAACATGGTGCTCCCGAGTGTCTAAAATATGATCTGACACCGTGGCGGTTTCCACCAGGGAATAGACGCCAGGCTCCAGCCCCTCCCAGGTGATGGTTCCGTCCGGCCCTGTGGTGCGGTCCAGGTAGTGCCCGCCGTCCTCAATCTTAGCCAGCCGGTAAGTCACGCCGCCCAAAGGCGTGCCGTCTGCGCTCTCCTTATACAAATGAAGGCTGGGGAGCTTGCTGTTGGTAAATACAAATTGTGCCTGCTCGTTACCGTCCAGGTGGATGATGCGCTGGGCGTCGTCCACGATATAGCCGGGGCACTCCAGTTCCGTCACCACATAAGCACCCACAGGGAGCTTGCTGAGGTCGATGGTCCCATCCTCCGAGGTCGTATATTCCTCGGGGCCCCAGGCGCCGTCTACCGCTTCAATCCTGAAACGGGCATTGGCAATCGGCTGGGAGAGGTCGGCGCTGTCCACCTTGATGAGGTGGATACCGGGCAGGCGGTCATTGAAGAAAACCAGCTTTTTGATACCGTCCCCGGCCTTCAGCTCCACTTCCTGGGGGGTGGTGTCCAGCACGTGGCCGTCTCCGCCAGTGTCCCGTTCCTCCACGCGGTAGGTACCGGGTTCACAGTCTGTCAGCAGGATCTCACCGAACTGATCCGTTTGGTAGATGCCCAGACTCTCGGCGTCCCGGAATATCTCAAAGGACACGCCGGGCATGAGCTCCATGCTGCCGCGCTCATATTTGATAATCCGAAGGCCGGGCAGTTCCTTGTTGATGATGCTGGCGCTGGACTCCTCCCCGGCCACCACGGCCACGGTCTGCACTGTATCCGTATCCGCGATCCAGCCCTCAATGCCGGCCAGTTCCCGCACTTCCCAGCCGCCAGGGGCCAGTTCATCGAACACCACCACGCCGTTGCGGGTCTGCTCGGTTCGGGTTTCCCCGGTCTCAATGTGCTTGATTTGGATGGTGACGCCGGAGAGGGCGTCGCCGGTGTCGCTCCGCTTCTCCACCCGCAGGGAGCCGTATGGAGCGTTCCAGAAGGTCAGGGTAGCGGTCTTGTTATACTCCACATCGGCGTGCTGGGTGGTCTCCTCCGGCAGCAGATGATGCCGGGGCGGGATCTCCTCCGTCACGGTATAGTGGCCCTCCAGGGTCAGGGGAACCAGGACCTCTCCATTCTCATCGCTGGAGAAGGAGCCCACTTTGCGGCCCTCCGGGTCATATACAGAGAACACCGCGCCAGCCAAACGGTTTTCTGTGCCCTCCTCCAGCTTCACGATTTTCAAAAGGGTTTCGCCTGATTCCTCCTCTGTGCTGCCCGCGTAGCTGCTGATGGCGGCCAGCTCCATCTGGCGGTTGTTGTCCAGGTCGCAGATATAATTTTGCAGATTGCCGTATCGGTCTTTTTCCAGGCAGACGGCGTACATGGCGGCATACTGGGCCACGGACGCGGAGAGGGAGAGCTGTACATTTCCGCTCTGGCCCGCCACGCTCTCGGCGGGGTACAGTACCTTGAACTGCCCGGCGTAGCCGTCGCTGGTGCCCTCTGTGGTGACAGCGGTGATCTCATTGTTGTCCATGTCCACGATTTTTGTGCCCTCCGGCACCTCGTCGGGATTGGAAAAGGCCACGGACACATTGTAGTCATAGACCCAAGTCTCACTCCAGACGGTGAACACCTGCTGCTTGTATGCCTGGCCGTCGATGGTCACGGGGTAAGCCGTGGATTTGTCCGCCGTGACGGTCATCCGGGGAGAGAGCATATAGTTGTAGGTGGTGCCCCGCTTGTAGATGTCCTTGGCGGCGGCCAGGATGCGGTTTCCAATGTCCAGTTCACTCCCGGAGAGGCCGGGGGCTACCTTCAGGTTGGCGATGTTCCAGTCCGGCAATAGATAACACCACAGCGCCATTTTCGTGGCGTAATACGCCTGATACTTATTGTCCAGCTTCAACTCGCCCAGGCTGCGGTGTGGGTAGCCGTTGGAGATAATGCCCACCACCTTGGGGTCGCTGGACTTCTCCTCGGCCAGGTACTTGATGCTTTCGCCGGGGCCCACGGTCTGGGGTACGCCGTACTGGTTTGGGTTGACACAGTACGCCGGGGACTCCTTCTGCGTGCCGTCGTTGGCCTCGTAGAGAAAATAGGTATAGATCTGCTTTCGGACGGAGCCGTTGATGGAGAGATAGCCCAGCTCATACTCTCCATTGTAGATATTGACCTCGCCCAGGGCCTCCTCCTCGCTGCCTGCGGCGAAAGCCACCGTGGGCAGGATGCCCAGGACAGTCACAAGGGCCAGAAATAGGGATAGCAGTTTTTTCATGGATGCCTCCTAAAAATGGGCAGAAGGAGGCCCTGAAAACATCAGCACCCCCTTCCACAATCAAATTGATTTATTAAAATGTTAAAATATGATAATCAAAGATACAAAAAAGAAGGGCGTCAAAAGTCCCCTCAAATTGAGGGAAGATTTTGACGCCTCAAGCCTCCACGGCCTGGACCATCCAGCGGTAGTCCCGCTGATCCCGGACACAGGTAAAAAGTGTGAGCCGGTTATCGCTGGTGGCGGCGGTGCCGCTGGTGTCGGTCTCCTTCACCTTCTGAACGCTGACCACCTCATAAGTCCGTGTGCCCAGCTTGGTGATCCAGGTAATGGTGTCGCCCGGCTCCAGGGTGTGGAGCTTCCCGAAGTGGTTATTCACGCCGCGGTTGTGTGCCGCGATGCAGCAGTTTCCGTCCCACAGGCTGGTGTCCTCGAAGTGGCCCGCGCCTTTGGCTAAGGTCTTGCTGCTGGTACCCTCGTACACCTTAACAGTCAGGCCGATGGCGGGAATTTTGAGGGTGCCCAGGTGCCCGCCGGAGTAATAGAGATCGCTGGTCACATCCGTCCAGCCTGTGGCGGTGGTCCCGGTCCAGCCGGAGCCCGTATCAACGGCGGGGTATGTGACGCTCCCCACTTGGGAGACCAAACCGCCGCCGTCCAGGGCTCCGAGGACCAGATTAGGGGTCAGGGCCGCGCCGGAGCCGGGGAGGTAACTGGTGGGTGTGCCGAAGCCGGGCGGGATCAGGGCCGTGTTCTTGCTCCGGTCCACGTTGGGGTCCTCTTGCTCATAGACGGTGGTATCGCTGGTGGGCCGGGCAAACAGGTAATCGTCCGGGGCGTCCATGGTGTATTCCAGGGCGCTGGCCGGGGTGACGCAGACGGCCGCCAGCATGAGGGCGGCCAGGCAAAGGGGTTTCAGCCTCATTTGTTGTACTCCTTCCACTCTTTCTTGCTCTTGTACTTTTGAAGCAGGAAGCGTCCCAGGAATACCAGACCGGCAGCCCCAGCCCCGACGGGCAGGACCAGGAGCCAGCGCCAGTCAAAACCGCCGCCCTCCGCGGCAGGCTGTGGGATAGCGGTTACGGCCTCCTGCTCCTCTGCCAGGCCGAAAACGGCGGTATAGAGCACGGTCCCACTGGTAGTCTTGCTCACTTCCCCTGTGTAGTCCGCCGTGACGGTGTAGCCGGTGGCATATTTGCTGGAAGCGGTGCCGGTATAGGTGGCGGCAGCATTGTAGAAGCCCCCGGCCTCCTGCCACTGAACATCCGCCAGGGTGAGGGTGCGCCCGCTGTCCTCAATGGACTTGGGCACCAGAGACACATCCGCCTCGGAGAGATTGGGATAACTGCGGGTGGCGGAGACGTTCCGGGTGGAGGTGGCATAACCCGACGCCTCCACCTGGATGCTGGCGGTGTCAAGGGTGAGGAGTCCGGTATAGCCGTCCTCTGTGATGGCCTCACAAGTGGCGGCCAGCAGGGGCATGATCTCCTCCATGTCCTTGCTCTTGCTGTCCAGGGTCACGGTTTCGGTGTAATACTTGCTGTCCGTCTCCGTCTGATCCTCCTTGACAATATCCAGCAGGGTATAGAGACAGCCGGACCGCTCAAAGTCCCCGGTGGGGATGAGGGCCGGGTCATCCATGGGAGAGAGTTCGTAGGTCTTGCTGATCCTGGGCTCGGCCCGGTTCCCCTCCGTGTACTCCAAAACCTCTACTGGGTAAAGCGCGGAAGGGGTGGTTTCGGGAGAGGGCGCCTCGGCGGCCAGCGCCGGGCAGGCCAGGGCACAGGCGGTCAGCACCGCCAGAAACAGAGGCGCGGCGCGTTTCTTCATGTGGGTCAACTCCTTCAATCAAAAATGGCCCGAAAACTTCCCTCAAATTGATGGGAGTTTCCGGGCAAAGAAAAAAGTCCCCTCAAATCGAGGGGACTTACGGGTTATCGCTCCGGGGCGTCTTTCTTCCGCTCCGGGAGTTTGATGCGGAACATCCGGCAGTAGTCCTTCTGGGCCTCCAGTTCACACTCACAAATGAGTTTGATAAAAGCGGCGTCGCTGGGGCCTTGAGCCCGCTGGGCCTGCTGGAGCGCGGTAATGTAGTCATGGCGCAGGATGGGCGGGATGGAGACCACACAGTAGCCCCTGTTTACCAGGATCAGATTCATCAGGAGCCGGGCGGTGCGCCCGTTGCCGTCCCGGAAGGGGTGAATGTCCACCAGCCTCCGGTGGGCGTAGGCGGCCAACAGGACCGGATGCATGGCGTCCTTCCGTTTGTTCAGATCCTCCACCAGCCCGGCCATAAGGCCCGGCACCTCCTCCGCTGTGGGCGGGACATATTCCGTGCCGGTGATGAACACCTGGCCCTCCCGGTAGCGTCCGGCGTGCTCCGGGTCAACACCGCCATAGAACAAGGCGTGCAGGCGGAGTATATCCTCCTCCCGGAATTGCAGGGGGCCGCCCCTGGCGGTCTCCAGCATATAGTCATAGGCCCTGGCGTGGCCGGTGGCCTCGTAGCAGTCCCGGATGGGCTTGCCGCCCACGGTGATACCGTCCTCCAGGAGCACCTTGGTCTCAGAGAGGGTGAGGGAATTGCCCTCCAGGGCGTTGGAGGTATAAGTCATGCCGATGCGGAAATAGGCGTCCAGTTCCTTCACCTCGTCCGGGGTGAGGGGGCGGCGCTCCCGTATGGCCTGGGCGTATGCGTCAATACGGTCTAATAAAGCGTTGCCGCTCATACAGTCACCTGCCTTTGAGAGAAATGTTCAAAAAGATTATATCATGGGGAGTGGAAACAGGCAACGGGAAACCTGGGGCCAAAAGTCCCCTCAAATTGAGGGGACTTTTGAGCGGAGCGCCCCCGCCTGCGGAGAGCCCGCGGGAGCCGCACCCGTTCCCCACACTGACAAAAGCCGCCGTCAGGCGGCTTTTGGGGCGTCCTCCCCTTGGAGACCGCTTAATCCGGCGGACGGCCCCGGTCAAGGCCCGCCCAGTCCGCAGACTGGGCGGTTCGCGGGCGATTGCCCAGCAATCGCCCGGCCTTGACGGGGGACGGCGGGCGGATTAGTCTCCCCCACGGGGAGACGCCCCCGGTCTGCGGCCTTACCGGCTTTGGCGCTGGGGCGGGATGCGGCTTCTCTGCTGGGGGGTGATGTTCCGTTCAATGGAGCCTCCGAACTGCTTGCTCATACCCTGGATCTGATCCAGGGCACTCCGCCGCTGCTGGGGGTCCCAGCCCTCGTACAGCTCCTCCAGACGGGACAGATCCGGCGTGTCCCGCTTGATGCCAAACTGGCGGCACAGGATGTAGGAAATGCTCTGGGCGTCCAGGTCCACCTCCTCATGGTCATAGTTTGGGTTGGCCCCTTTGGCGTGGATGCGGGAGTGGGCCACCTCGGCGGCGATGGCCGCAAACGCCTCGCTGTCTGAGAAAGCGGGATTGACGGCCAGTTCCATATTCTTGCTGTCATAGTAGGCGGCCACGGGCAGGTCGTGATCGGTCGCCACGGGAACGACGGAGTAGTTGAGAATGGCGCGCAGGGCGATGCTCATTTCCTTGCTGTCATCCTTCAACTGGATCTTCTTCAGGTCACGCCCCTGGGTCTGGCGGATGTCGTAGGCGTCCGTGAGGCGATACCCCCGGCCCAAGGTATTCCGGGCAAAAATCTTGACTCCCTTGCTTCGCTCCTGGTCTATCACGCCCCGATTCAGGGTTTTCCACCGTTCCGCCGTACCGAATACGGTAGCCTCCGGGTCCTGAAACATGACCAGGGCGATATTGCCCGCGCTGTATGTGGGGTTATCCCCCTGCATATCCAGGTACTTCACATACAGTTCCGGGTTGCTGGTGATCTCCTCCACTCCGGCGTCTTGCATGGCGATGGTGTTCTCCCGGTCCGCTTGTTTTTCAGCCCTCCATTGGGTGTCCTGCTGGGACTTTTCCGCGATGATCGCTTCCAAATTTGCCATATTGATTACCTCCTAAAAAATATTCATCTTGATTTTGGCATGGTTTTTCCCTTGGCCTGCGGGGCCTTGCCGGTCTCCCGCATCCCCTCTGACGCCGCCCGCAGGGCCTCCAGGCGGGACTTGACGGATGACTTCTCAGTAGTCTCCGTCGTCCTCGTATCCGTACTCCTCGTCTGCCTGGCTGTCGAGCCACTCCCGCGCTGTGGTGAGGAGTGCTCTGGCCGAGCGCGGGGGGCGGCTTTTTTTTGCGCTTCTTCCTCTTGCTCTTTGGCGGGGGCCGGGTAGCCCCTCTGCTCCAGATAGTGGTTGACCAACGGCACATAGTCCACATTGGTCACAAGGTCCACGATCCCGCTGGTGGAACGGGTGTCTTTAATCACAGAGAACAGCACATTTTTCTTGGCGTAGGCCCGGAAGTCCTCCAGGTCGCTCTCTTTGATGTGAAATGTCTTGAGTTCCCGGCCCGTTTGAAGCAGCCGGGCCATGTTGGCCTTGCCGTAGAGTTTTTTGTTGTTTTGGGACAGGGCCAGCAGGAAGGCGGCCAGGTTTTTGCTCCCAGCCGCCAGCATTTTAACAGCAGCCTCGGTAAGCTGGATGCTCTCCTTTACCATCAGGTCGGCCACTTCACCGCTGTTATCCATCTTCTTCACCTCCCGGTTTTCAAATATTGAATGACCTCCAGAATGGAACAATACCGGACCTTTTGGAGATACCGCTTTCTCAGCAGTTTCAAGTGCCGCTCCCGCTGGGGCCCGGTAAGGGCGGAAAACGTCTCCGCGTCGCGGGCCGCCTCCCGGTAGTCCAGCAGGGTCACGCTCCCCCAGGGCCGTCCGCCCACAAACTTCTCCACATGGAGGAACAGGGCGAGCACCGGCCACCCGGCCCGGTCCTGAAAGGCCAGCCAGCACAGATTTTCATAACTGCCCGGCTCATAGACACGGGGCGGGTCAAACAGCCAGGACCTTTCCCGCCGGGCCAGAAACAGATAGTCCGCCTCGCCGCCCTGCTGCAATTTGAGTAAGTCCAATTCAAGGCTCTCTGCCCCGGTGGGCTGATAGAGCGGGATCAATCCCAGAATGGCGGTCAGGTCCGCGTGGAGCAGTTTTTTCATAAGGACGCCTCCTTGCATGGTCTGGGCGCTGGGCTTCCACCGCCGCCCGGACCTTGGGGATGTCGCCCTCGATGCGGGCGCATAGCTTCAAGTCCCGGCGCAGCGCCCGCAGGTGTGTGGTGATTTGTTCGATCTCCGCCTGAATTTCCCCGCCTCCGTCTCCCCGCCGTTTCTGCCGGTATAACTGCCCGCGCCGTTCTGTGAGGGCGTCCATCTCCGCCTGTATCGCGTCATACTGCATGGAAAGCTGGGCCGCTGTCTCAATGCGGTTTTTACGGAGATACCGGAATTGCTCTTGATAGCGGTCCAGTTTCAGCAGCTCCTCCCGCATGGAGAACGCCGCCCGGTTTCCCGGACGGCATTTCGGGTATGCCCCCAGCAGGCAGAGGTATTTGAAGCAGAGGGCTTGAAAGCCTGTGAGTTTCCGGGGGCGGCGGGGCAGCTTGCCCCGCACCCGATACCGGCGGCCCGGCTCCAGCAGACGGAAAAGAGTGGTGGGGGGAGTGTTTGACATGGATGGGGCCTCGCCGGAGCGGACGGCGGCCAGCCGGGCCTGTATGTCCGCCTCGGTATAGCCGTCTTTCAGGCTGTCCAGACGGATATAGCCCTTTCCACCTGGGGGAAGGATAGCGGTGTGCTTGACCCTGGGGCCGGTTTTCACCCGATACCCCATCCGCCGCAGTTGGTCGAGAAAGGACTGGTAGGTGTAGGCTTGCCGGATGGCCTCGTCCACGTCACGGCGGATTAGGTCCCGCACGGTGGCCTTACCCTGTCTGGCCGCCTCCCACTCGGCCCGGCTTACAGGGAACCCTTTCAGCGGAGCGGCGGACTCAATGACAGACAGGCCGTGTTCCCGGCAGATGGCGTCTGAGGTCCCCCGGATGCCCACACCGTCCCCGCCGTAGTAGTCCTTCAGTTGGTCCCGGTACATGGCCCCATCCACAAAGGAGACGGAATTAAAAACGATATGCGAATGTAAATGCGCTTTGTTCAGGTGTGTGGAAACGATGGCTTCATAGCGGTCCCCCAGCAGACGCCGGGCAAATTCAACGCCCACGGCATGGGCCTGGTCTGGTGTCACCTCGCCGGGGGCGAAGGACTGGATGATGTGGTAGCCCTTCCGTTTCCGCCCCTCCTTGCCCCAGCGCCGCTTGGTGTCCAGCATATCCTGATACACCCGGTCACGGGAGCAGTTGATGGCGGTCTCGTAGCAGGTCTGCTCCGTTTTCTCCCGGTCCAGGGCATAGTCGATGGCGGCCTCCAGGGAGGTCTTGTCCGGGTCTTGGGTGTAGCCCACGCACTTATCCAGGCGGTTGTGAATGACTAAAATCTTGGTATAGGCCATTACAGCGTGTCCCGGACCAGCCGGATCGTCTCACGAACCAACCGCGCCGCCTCCCGTATCTCGTCCTGGGTGGCCTCGCCTCTGGCGTTGGCCTGATAAGCCAGTTGATTCACATTATTGCCGATGGCGTTCAGTTCCCGGAGCAGGGCGGCGTAGGTATCGGGAGGCCGGGGCCGGAGATTGACGCCCATAATGAGCTGCCGGAGCATGGGCTCGATCTTGAGCCCGGCGGTCCGGGCGGTCTCCGTCAGCCGGGCGTAGTGGGCGGCGTCCAGCCGCAGGGTGATGGTCTTATAGGGTTTCATCGAACCGGGCCTCCTTTCCGGTGCTGCGGTCTCTTTGCCGGCTCCGGCGAGGGACTTTTCAAGGGGACCTCCTTGCAGTAGGCCCTCTCTCCGCAGGCGTCCTTCAGCAGATGGGCCATGCACTCGTCAAACGGGTGCCAATCCCGGTCTCCGCTCACAAGGAAATAGTGCATATTGGTCTCCCGGTACATCAGTTTGATGCCGCTCTGGTGCGTAAGAACGACTACACCATAAACGACCAGATCATTCGAGCCCGGATATGGCGAGACCTCCACGGCCGCGTCACAAAATGGGGTGTCGTGAGCGGCAAGCACGGCTTTGATCTTCTCGGTATTCTCGGCCTGATGCTCCCGGAAATGCTGGATCAGGCCAACCTGTTTCCGCAGGCCGCTCAGGTAATTCTGTTTATCTTGGCCGATAAACAGTTTTCGTCCACTCCCGAACACGATGGAATAATCGTTATGGCCCCGGAATTTCCCCCGGCAGGGGGTTTTCTCCACATGGTAGGATGTTTCACCAAACAGGCGTTGCAGGGTCCGCTCCAGGAGCAGGGTCTCGCTCCGTTTCTCATCAATCATCTGTTCACCTCCAGTTCAGGTATCAAATAGCGCATATCAAGAGGATATGCGTTGGTGTTGTGCGGGGGGTGGGGGCTGTGCCCACGGAAAAAAGTCCCCTCAAATTGAGGGGACTTTCGGCGGCGTGGGGGTATCAGGGGCGGAGCCCCTGACCAGCGGCATTTTGCTGTCAAAATGCCATGCTGGCGCGGACAGCGGCGCGAGCGCCGCTGTCACCGTACCGGGGCCGTTTTCCGGCGGGGCGGTTTCTTGGGCCCTTTCCGGGCGGTCTCCGGCTTTTGAACACTCTCCCGGTTTCGGTGCTGATTCAAAGGCGTGGTATGCAGCTTCTGTGCCATAGTCGGCTCCTCCTCTTGTGGTGTGTCTTGATGGCCGGAGGACAGCGGCTCCTCCAGCAGGGCCGGGTCCTCCTCCAGAAAGGAAAGCATTTCCTCCACCCGTTCTTCCAGGGAAGCCTCCACGGTATAGCCGGGGAGAAGGATGCCATTGACAGAGAAACGGCCCTCCTGACCCTTGGGGATAGGCGGGGAAACCTCCGTAAACAGGTGGGCGTAGGCTTTGATCCGGCCTTGCAGGTAACGCTCCATCTCCTCCTTTGTGGCAAAACGCTTATCGCTCTGCCCGGCGATCTTCCAGCCGTCGCCGGTGTAGTCCGGGGTTGGATTGCAGATGGTATTGAAATGGAGATGCCAGGATAAATACCATGCGTCTATCACAGTTTTTTGTGTCGTGCGGTCATAATGGGTGTGTTCGTAGATGCGGTAGGTCATTTTATAGACCCTGTTGCTGCGTTCACAATTTCCATACTGGTCTTTTTTCCACTGATTGGAGGTATGATTGACAGGCAGGACCATCAGATATTGCCTGGCCTTGCGGATGGCGGCGGTCTCCGCCGCCTGTTTCAGCCATTCGGCCTCAATTTCGGAGAATTTTGAAAAAATCGCTTTCTCCCGCGACACGCTGGCCTCCTCCAGTTCCCCTAACTCCGTGCGCGGCAGTTTGACCAGTTCCGCCACACGGTCGTGGTCTTTGCTGGAATACAGGCGGGTAGAAATTTCGATCTCCCGTCCAGGGTCAATATGCGTATATGCCATAGCCGCCTCCTATCGCGCCATAGCCAGCCGCTTTTTATGAAGCGGCTTTTTCCTGGCGGCTGGGCGGGCGGCTTTGACCGGAGACGGCTTGGGGTCTGCTGGCTGTGCCTGAACCTGGGCCGGGAAGGGCGGCTCCGCCTTGGTTTTTTCCTCCGCCGGAGGGGCTGGCGCACCGGAGACGGGCTGCGCCTCCAGTGGGTCGGCCATATCGCCGTCCTCCAGGCAGTCCAGCAGGTCCTCCAGCGTGACCTTCTCTTTTTGCGGTGTTGCGGGCATGAGGGAATACCCCTGCAAAAGTTGGCCGTTGACACAGAACAGTTCCTTTGCCTCTGCCGGGATAGGTGGGGACAGGGATTCAAAGCACGCGCCAAACTGGTCAAACTTGCCTTGGATATACTTCTGAGCCCCCTCCATCGTCTTGTACTTCTTACTGCCCTCATACTCAATGCGTTCCCTGGGGCTCCGGGAATAACTCCAGTACCCTTTGGAGAGGCCGGGGGCCGTGTAGGACAGTTCCCAGGTCAATTTCCACTCATCGCCAGACTTAACAATGCTGAAGGTCATTTTATAGACCAGATTGCTGATCTCCCAGGTGCCGTCCTTGCGCCGCCGCCATTCATTTGAGGTGTGCATGACCTCCGGCGTTTTCAGGTATTCGATGGCTTTTTGCAGGAGAAGGGTCTGGGCTCCATGCTCATCCCAGGCGGTGACGGCCTTCTTCATCTCCTCAAAGACTTTCTTTTCCTCCGCCTGGCTTTCCTTTAACTGCTTTTCCAGGTCCTTGACCGGGACATTCAGGAACGGCTTGAAATCGGCCCTGTCGCCCCGGTAGTTGATCTGCCGCCTGACCTCCAGGTAAGAGCCCTCCCGGAGATAACCTTCACTGGGGCCGATCTCATAAAACGATTTTTTTGCCATACTGCAATTCACCTCCCTATCTGACCGGGCCGCTGGGGGGCGCCCGGTCCTTTTTCGGCGTCCAGCCCTTTTGATACCGATGCTCCATCATGATCGTGCGGACCAGACCCGCCTCGTTTTCTGGCAGATACCGGATGTGCCGGAGCGTCCCGTATTCCCAAAACAAATCTTCCATGGCCGCCCTGTACCGTTCCGGCTCCATGGAAAACCGCCGCCCGGAGTAAAAGACCAGTTCCACGGCTTTGGCCTCCACCGCCATGTGTTCCAGGCGGTGGAGGTGTGCGGAAAAATCGAAGGAGCGTATATCTCCCGTAGGGCTGTCCCGGTCCCTGCCCTTGAGGATGACACAGTATGCCTCCTCTCCGGCCTCCGGGCGCTGGCTGTTCCATACCCGGTGGCCGTGGGAGCCGCGAAGGAACACATCCCGTTCCCGGACGCACAGCCCTCCGCCGGAACGGGGGAGCCAGTAGAAGGTCCGCTCCTCCATCTCGTATTCCGACACAGCCGCCTGGAGCGTCCAGAGGTCCGGGCGGAAACTTGCGAAGGGGGAGGGGGTAGTCCGGCCGCACAATTCGTCCAAAACAGGAAATAGTTCGATGTTTGTCTCTTTCATCTTACTGCTTGCACCGTCCTTGCCCGGCTGTGCCGCCACTGTTTCGAGTGCATGGACGGGGGCGGTTGGTAGTCCGGGTCCAGGTACTTGGCCTCAAACTCCGCCGCCGTCAGCCGCTCCGCACCCTGGCCTTGTACGAAGTCGCCGGAGGCCAGGTCCAGGTAGCCGCTGGGCGGCAGAGGGAGAGGGCTGGCGGTGAGCACGGTGCCAAAGTGCTCCACTGTGATATGCCGTCCCAGCAGGCAGGGCTGGCTCCAATCGTCCGGGTCTGTCTGCATTTCATAGAGGTACATCCAGGGAGGAAGCGTGGAGCGGTCCACCCGCTGGGTCGTAAACAGACCGGGGACAGTCAGAATTTCCACTTCTTCCAATCGTTCTGTGTTTGCGTTGACACGATACATAAAAGCGCCTCCTGTTATCTCCCCTCAATTTGAGGGGACTTTTTAGGCCGCAGGCCGCGGGTGTAAACAAAGGGATGATCCTGGGCCAGCCGGTATTGTCTGGCCAGTTCCTCCGGGGTGACGCGCTTACCTGCCACAAACTTGCCGGGGTGGACATACTGTGTCATGCGTCTGTTCTCCGGGACATGATTCCGCATCTCCCAAGTGCCCACTACCTGGGCCTGCTCCGTCATTGTCCGGCGCACATCCGGGTTATCCCTGGATGGCCGCAGTTCATACTGATACATTTGATCCGGGGTAAGGGGGGAACGGTAAATGACCTCCCCCCAGGCTCGGAACGCGCCGTGCTCCACGCTGGTACGCTCGTCGTAATTAAGAAAGCCCGTCAGGGGGTTATCCGGGTCCTTGGGATAGGTCCCTATGTCCACGGGCCGCTGGGTGGAGTAATAGCGGTAAAGCTCCTGCTGTTCCATCGCTCCGCCCTCAACGCTCCGGGCCTTTTCGCGGTTTGGGCCGCCTGGCCTTTGGCTTTGGGATGGCACGCTCCTGATCCTCCCATTGCATCCGTCTGGCGTCATACTCGCTTTTGGAAGGTCTGCCAGGCTCAGGAGGAGCCATTTCGACTTGCGTAACAGCGGGTGCCGGCCTCCTGTCTTTTCTAAGCTGTTGCAGACGGATCTTTACGGACGGGCTGCGCGGGGCGGGTCCCGCCTCCCTCTCCTGGGGTGGCTGCGTCATGTCCTCCTGCGGAGACAATAGGCCCTCCACAGAAGGGGTCTCCCGCTGGACTGCGGGCTGTTCCTGCGTTTTTCCCATATTATTGATGGACTCATGCAGGCGTTTCATGATCTGCTGAACAGCGGAGCGAAATGCTTCCTGCTCCCCCTCCGGCAGAAGGGCCGCCTGCTCCTCCATCTGCTTTCCCAGGTCCGCCGCCTGACAATGGCGCTGGAAACAGGGCAGAAGGCCGCGGGAGAGCTCATCGACACTTTGATGGATAAAAGGCGTCAATTCTTCCTGTAAAACCGTGCGGTATTCCTGCGGCACACTCTGAAATAACTGGTTTACCCGTGCCTGCCCGTCTTGGTATGCACCGATATGGGTCTGCATCTGTTCCAGAAGGGAGCCGCCCGCCCCAATCTTCAGAGGGAGCCAGTAGCGGTCTGTCCGGCCGTCTTTCACATAGTCGATTTTCACCTTGACTGCCTGCGGCGTCCGTTCAGCCTCCCGGTACTCCTGATCCACCTGGCGCACATACTCCTCTGCTTGGGAGAGAGACATCTGTTTGCCGGTGGGGAAACGCTCATCCATGCTCTCCATGACGGTCACAATAGGCTCGCCCTCCGGGTCCAGGCTGGCGTCTGGTGCCTCCGGGCCGCCTTCCGCGAAGGGGGGCTTCATCAGGTCGTCCACAGCGGCGGAAATATCGTGGGCAAATGCTTTCCACTTGTCCGCCACCGCCCGGACCGTACAAGCTCCTCGTTTGAAAAAGCCGGTGAACAGGCTGGCGCTCTCGCCCAGCAGATCCTTTACATCCTGTTTCAGATTGCCGGTGATCTCCTTCATCCGGCTGTTATGTTCCATGCTGCTTCACTCCTATCGAATGGGTTTGGAAATCTCCCCTCAAATTGAGGGGACTTTTGAGGTCCGGGCCCGCTTCTTCCTGCCCTTGGTACGCCTCTTTTGGCTTTGCGGCACAGGCTCCGGGGGCGGACGGTCCAGGCAGCGGCTCTCAACGCCGTCGATCAGCTCCGCGGCGGTATTGCGAATACACTCCAAAGAGGCGCGCAACTCCTTTTGCTCTCTGCCGCTGCTCCACCCGGTAATGTAACCGAAGGAGTAGTCGCTGGTGTCCAGGCCAAGGTACTGGCAGACGGTATAGGCCACGCTCTCCGCCTCCACCTCGCGGGTGCGCCGGTCCTTCTCATGGGCCCCCACAATGATCCCACCCTCCACCGGGAGCGCGTGCAGCTTGGCGTGGGCGATCTCATGGACCAGCGTTTTGATGGTCTGGGCCTCGCTCATGCCGGGGCTGAGGGTGATCCTCTGTTCCGCGTGGTGGTACGCCCCATGGACGCCCGGCGGCAGGGGGCCCTCGCTGATGGGGACGGGGGAGATGGATTTTAAGGCGGACAGCAGTTTTTCATAGCCCTCCACGGTGCCCGTCAGGGCCTCCACACCCAGACTGGGGAGCTCCCGCCCCTCGGTCTGGCTGACATCAAACACAGTAGTCGTGGTGAAACCAGTTTTTTTCACCCACTTCTGCTCTCTGGTGGTCTGTCCGTCCGGGCCGGTCTCCTCCACCTCATCCCGCGTCCAGTAAGGGCAGGGGGCCAGGATGGTGATGCCGGTCTCGCCCGCCTTGACATGACGGCCGAATTTCCGTTTCCAGTCCCCATACCCCGCCACCATGGAGGCGTGCGGACACTGGAGCTTGATGAGAAAAATATTGCCGTAACTGTAATGGTGCAGTTTGGAGAGGGATTGCAGATAGGCCGCGTACTGGTCGCTCTGGAACAGGCCGGTGATACCGGCCTCCAGTTGATCCGTCAGCGCCCGCACACGCTCCATACGCTCTTGAAAGTCGATTTTTTACACCTCCCCGGAAAGTCCCATCAAATTGAGGGGACTTTTGAATATGAAAAAAGCCCCGGACATGGTACGTTACCGCTCCATGCCGGGGTCTTTCCTGTGCCGCCGGGGCTTCCAGTCCGGGTGTCCGGGCGGAAGCTCCTCTCTGAGTTCATCCACCCGCTGCTTCATATTCTTCCGAGCGGCCTGCTCGTCTCCGAAGTAACGGCCATAGTTGTACCCCTGGAAATTGTCATAGGCATAACACTTCCAGGTGACGTAAGGGGAGACCTCCGTGGGGCTGTACCCAAGTACCACCTCGGTATCACCTACCCGGCGGCTGTCGATGATCTCATAACTCTGGCACATTCGTTTTTCGCTCATCCTGTTCACCTCACTGGCATCTCAACCCTTTTTCCGGTTTTGCCCGCCGCCTTGGCCTTTTGGCGCTCCATGGCCGTCTGACGCAGTTTCAAGCCCTCCAGGATGCCCTGTTTCACGTCTGGGATGGTGGTGCGCTTGTCAGGGAAGAAGGGCCGCAGGTCCTCCTCCAGCATTGTGACCTTCAGCGGAGGCATTTCCTCCCGCTTGGTGGGGGCCACGGCCTGCTCGATCTTCTCCGTGGTCAGCTTTCCGGCCTGACTCTCCTTTTTCAGCTCCTTGGCCTTGGTGCCGGAGGGCACTGTGCCGCCCTCTTTTGCGATGGCGTCCGCCAGCACCTTTTGCTCCTTGGGCTTCATTTGGGCAATATCCGCGCCGGTATTGACCGGGATCTTCCCCACGTCCACCAGGTCCTGGAGTTCCGGGACCAGTTTATTCAAAGTCTTGTACCGCTGGATGGTGGCGGGGCTCTCACCCATCTGCTGGGCCAGCTCCTCGTCGGCGTTCATGCGCTTGATCCCCAGAGCCTCGTCCTGTGCGATCTCCTCCTTGGTTCGGCGGCCCATCTTTCGTTTCATGGCGTCGGTTTTCATCTGATAGGCGCGGGCCTTCTCCATGGGACTGATCTCCTCCCGCTTGAGGTTGGAATCCACCATGGAAATAATGGCCTCGTCCCGGTCCAGATTGCGGACGATAACAGGAATATTCTCAATTCCGGCCAACTGGCAGGCGCGCATACGGCGGTGGCCGGAGACCATCTCGTAGCCGCCGTCCTTATGGGGGATGACCATGACCGGCTCCAGCACGCCGAATTTCTTGATGCTGTCCACCAGGTCCCACATATCTTTGTTGTCTCGGACCGCGAAGGGGTGCCCCTCAAAGGGCCGGATGTTCGCTACCTTCATGGTCGTGACCGTCTCCGGCTGGCCCTCCTTGGTCAGGGGGATTTTCAGGTCTTTGGGCAGTTCCTCATCCCCCACGGCGGGGGCTTCCGGGGCCTTATCCGCCTTGGCGGGCTCCTCCGGGGGATAGGGGATCAATTTGCCGGGGACCGGCATGAGCGGCTTATTCCGGTGCCCCTTGCGGTATTCGGCGGCCTGTGCAAGGGACATTTCATACACATCCGCCCGGACCTCCTGCATCCCCGCCTGCTCCAGTGCCTTGCAGCGGTGGAAGCCGTCTACCAGTTGAAATTCGTCCTCCTTCTCGCTCTTGCGGAGAATGACAGGCTTTTGCAGGCCGTTTTTCTTAATGTCCGCGATCAGGCCGCTGTAATCCTTGCGGGGTTCGTCCTTGACATAGGTGCCAGGCAACGGCTTGATTTTAGAGAGGGTAACGAAGCGCAGGTTGGGGGATTGCGGTTCTTGCTCCTTTGGCTTGGCCGAAGTGTCTGCGGGGGCCTTGGACGCCTCCTGCTCCTTCTCGTCCTTGGGCTTACCGGGATCAGACACATGAGACTTCTTCTCGTCGGCAGGCTCGGAGGGGCCAGACGGGCGCGGGCTGCCACCGCCGCCTATTTTTTTATGGGCATCAATATCAACAAAGGTGTCCAGATTGCTGTGGAGTTGCCCTTTTGCCTTGAGGTTGTCCGGGAGATTCATCACTGTGGCATTGATCGTCTTGATACCCAGTTTTTTTGCTGCGGCAAGACGCCGGTTGCCGTCAATGACTTCATATTTGCCATCCGAGGTCCGGTTGATGTTGATGGGCTCTTTCAGCCCATTTTTGCGAATATCCTCCATTAACTTTTTGAAAATAGGGTCTTTCTCGTCTACCACAAAGAGACTGTTCGCCGTGATCTCCTCCACAGGGACCTGTGATACGATATTGATACCATCACTCTGGGATTTTGCGGTATCAGGTTGACCGGCGGATTCCTTTTCTTCCGCAGGGGCTTTGGGGGCTTCCTGCCCCTTCTTCCCGTCGGCAGGCTTGGCGGGGGTGTCTGCGGGGGCCTTGGGGGCCTCCTGCCCCTTCTTCTCGTTGGTAGGCTTGGCGGAGGTGTCCGCAGGGGCCTTGGGGGCCTCCGGCTCCTTCTTCCCATCGGCAGGCTTGGCGGAGGTGTCCGCAGGGGCCTTGGGGGCCTCCGGCTCCTTCTTCCCATCGGCAGGCTTGGCGGGGGTGTCTGTGGGGGTCTTGGGGGCCTCCGGCTCCTTCTTCTCGTCGGCGGACTTGGCGGGGGTGTCTGCGGGGGTCTTGGGAGCCTCCGGCTCTTTCTTCCCATCGGCAGGCTTGGTGGAGGTATCTGCGGGAGCCTTGGGCACCTCCGGCCCTTTCTTCTCGTCGATAGGCTTGGCGGCTCCGGCGGCAGGCGGCTTCCCCGCCTCTGGAGGCGTGGGTGTGTCCGGCGGCGCGCCGGGGACCGGGGCGCGGAACGCTCCGATCAAAGGGTTTTTCTTGGGGTCTGCCATAGTCGTTTTCCTCCTTTATGTTGTAGCATTTTATTGAAAATTCCCCTCAATTTGAGGGGAGTTTTGCTCGTTTGGGACGATCTGTGGGAAAATCATCCTCTGGCTGCACTTGGCGGTGGGCAGGTCGGCCAGTGTGGCCGGGAGGCCGTCAAAGTCCTGGTCGGTCCCCAGAATCGAGGCCAGCAGCACCACATCGGCCCTGTCCACGCTGTACCTCTCTGCCAGCCAGTCCAGGTATTCCCGACGGTTGGAGTAGTCTTTTGTTTCATAACAGCTCATAGGGAACACTCCTCCTGTTCATTCCCGCTGTGGATAGGAAAAATCGTGCTGCACCGCGGCTTGGTAGTAGCTGTTGATGGTAACAGGGGCGTTATAAAGGGCCGTCAGCAGGTAAGCCCGGATATTGCGGACTTGGGTGGTATTGCGCCGGAGGCAGTCAAAGACATATTCCAGGTGGCCGCAGTCCAGCCGCTGGAAACGCTCCCTGGCCTGTTCTGCGGGAATGTCCTCGCCCCCGATGCGGACGGTCGGCCGGGTGGTACAGAGCACATCCGTGATGAGCTCCACCATCTCGTCCACATCCTCCCGGTTGAACTGGGCGCAGAGGTGGTCGTATTCAATGCACTCTCTCACCTCTCTCTCGCAATTCCATCTATCCATCAATCCAGCCCTCTCCGGCGGGGCGGAAACCGATGGATGGATAGATGGATTAAGCTGACTGAGATCAGTCTGATTAGATTCAATATAACTTGCGTCCGATTTTCGGAAGTCTGCACTTCCGATAACCGGAAGTCTTGACTTCTGTTTTTCGGAACTCTTGACTTCTGATTTTCCGAAGTCTTGACTTCCGAAAATCGGAAGTCTGGGAATGTCTTGCGGCACAGCGGGTTGCGGCGGTATGGCGCGGGTGGTGAAGCGTTTGACATAGATTTTGGTAGGGCGGCCCTGCCCCTGTTTGATCCGCTCAATGAGGCCAAAGCCTTTCTTGCCGGTGTCCAGCTCCGCCAGGAGCCGGACCGCCTTCTCATGGCCGCAGTTCAGATCCTCCTGTATCTCGTCCAGGGTATAGTAAATGAACACACGCCCCATATCGTCATACCAGCCGTTTTTGGCGGACAGGCCCATGCGGTCCAGCAGGAGGCCGTACAAGAGTTTTGCGTCTGTGGATAACTTTTTGAAAGCCTCCCCGGTAATGAGTTGCCGGGGAATACGGTAGAAAGCAAATTGATTGCTCTCGTCACCATAGTAATAATCGAAGTTCATGTTCTGCCTCCTGTCGTTTGGGCAATAAAAAAAGGCGTTCCTTTCGGAACGCCCTTAGAAGATAGGAAAGTGTTGAATGGCAATCTGCGGATATATCAATCTGCAAAAGAGAGAAACGAAAAAACTCGCTTTAACTTTCGTTAAAACGAGTTTTTTCTGTTTCCTTGTGGTGGAGATAAGCGGGATCGAACCGCTGACCTCCTGAATGCCATTCAGGCGCTCTCCCAGCTGAGCTATACCCCCGTGTATACCTCCTCAAAATTTCTTTCGAGGAGAAAAATTGTTCGTGTCGAACTAACAAGGAAACAATGTTAAGTTGTCGGTTTAGGTCTTGTGCTGTCGCTCATTTGGGGGTACGCGCTTGCGCGGTTACGGCTCCCAGCTGAGCTATACCCCCATGTTCAATTTTTGCTGTTTTGCTGACCGAACGAACTGTATTCTAGCAGAGTATTACCCATTTGTCAACTACTTTTTTCGCTTTTTTACAAATTCATTTAGGTAAGCTGTGTGGACGGCGTGTAAAAGTGAGAGCATCACGCAAATTGAATACTTCGTACTATGTTTGCAATTAATAATAGCATCTATCTTTTTGACGCACGCAACCTGAACCTCCTCCCTCTCTTGAACAAGTCTAAAATATGTGCTCTGCATCTCCCAAGGGCTAAAAATTGGAACGGCACTCTTAGAGACTCCAGCAAAACGATATTTATTTTTGATTATGCCTGCTTATAATAGTCCACTATAGCGCTCAACTCCCAAATTACAAAGAACTCTCGCTCTATTGGCAAAAAAACAAAAAAGTAGTTGACAAATGGGTAATACTCTGCTAGAATACAATTCGTTCGGTCGGTCAGCAAAACAGCAAAAATTGAACATGGGGGTATAGCTCAGCTGGGAGCCCAGTTGAAGCGGTTACACACCCCTCATGTTGGGAACAAAAAATTTAATAATCACTCTCTTCTATCTGGGGGTATAGCTCAGCTGGGAGAGCGCTTGAATGGCATTCAAGAGGTCAGCGGTTCGATCCCGCTTATCTCCACCATCTCTTAAGAGAGTGAAACGAAAACCTCATTTCTTCGGGAATGAGGTTTTTGCTTTATGCGGCAATCGTCACGATGTCCAGCCCACCTGTGAACTGCTCAAAGTCGATATTGAAATCAATGTGCAGCTTGTAGTCCCGGTAGACCTTTACCCGCTTGATCAAGCAGTTGACAATCATTTTTTTGGCCTCCATGCTGGCCGTGTCGTACATTTCCGCCCATGAGATAATATCGTCATATTGGGCGTTCAGCGAAGCAAGCACCGCTTTCCCCTCGTCATAGGCCGCCTGTGCCGTTTCCAGGTTCTCTTGAAGCTCCCGGCATTTAGCCTCAGCCTCGGCAATCAGAGAGCCCAACAGCTCCTTGGAAAAGGTGCTCTCCCCACGAATCGTTTTGATAACCTCGCCCTTTAATGTTTCAAGGTCAGCGGCAGCCTTGGTATATTCCACCTGGACACTATGGAGCAGGCTTTTCCGCTCCTCCATCTTTTCCCGGTAGCGGATATTGACGATATCGCTTTTAGGGATCGCTTTCATGCGCTCAAAGATTTGGCGTACCAGCTTATCAATGATCCCGTCAAGGATATGGGCCGTGTAGCCCGTCTGACCGTCACAGTCTGTCTGCTTGCGGGTTTTCCCGTAGCAGACATACCGCACACGCTTCACCACCCGATTGGGATCTTCCTTGCAGGGATAAGCCTTGCCATTGGTGGTGAGGGACAGCCTTGACCCACAGTGACCGCAATACACATTCCCAGCCAAAAGCGAGTTGCCTCTGGTGTTCATCGGGACATGGCGCTCCTGCTCGGCGCTGTTGGCCCGGTTTGTACGGATGTGCTGGGCCGCTTCAAAGAGCTCCGGCGGAATAATCTGCAGGTGGGGCAGCGTTTGGGAGCGGCTTTCCCCGCACCGCAGAACGCCCGTATAGGTGAGATTGCAGACAATGCCACGGATGCTGGCGTGGTGCCACATCTTACCCGTTCTTGCACGGTAGCCCTGCTTGTTCAAGTAGGTGGCAATCCGTTGAGCGCCGAAGCCCTCATGCACATACTTGTCAAAAATGATCCGTACCACGGCGGCCTCGGTTTCATTGACTACCAGATCATAGAGCTCATGCTTGCGCTTGTTGAAGCGCCCGCTTTTTACAAGGTCATAGCCGTATGGAGCAAGACCGCCTTTGAAGCCGCCGCCCTCTACGAGCTGGCCCAATGCGGTCTTGGTACGGATAGAGGTCTTTTCGCTTTCGCCGTCAGCCTGCCAGAATCGGATGTAGTTGGTGAGCTTGTCCGTGTGGCTGTCGAAGCGCTGCTCCCCCTCCTGGGTGCTCCACACCTCGATCCCGTTCTTTACAAACCACTCCACCACAAAGGGCGTTTCGTCAGCGATACGCCCGATACGATCAAACATGAACACCAGCAGAATATCAAACTTTTTCTGCTTTGCCAGCTCCTTGATGATTTGCAGCTTATCCCGGTTTTCCGCCCTTACCTTGTGGCCGGAAACACCTTCCTCCTGTTCCTCATGGACAATTACCCAGCCCATTTTTTCACAAAAGGCGTGGCAGGCTTTCCGCTGCATGGGAATGTCGGCTTGGTTTTTATCGTTGTGATCCACCTGCTTGTCGGTGGAAACACGGTATAATGTGCAAACTCGATTTTTCATCGTTGACCCGTCCTTTCATATTGTCAGTAGGGCAATATGAAGATGCGGATCAATACGCAATCTATGTAATTTTCAAGGTACATGGTGTCTACCACCATCCTTATTATACCTCTGTTCGGGGGACATCACAAGGATGTCACCGGAGCCGGACTTGGGGGAACCGCTAGTGAACGACGCCAACAGGATTTGTTTCAGATGGCCGGAAATGGCCGTGTTTCGGGTTTCGGTAAAGGTGGCGGAAATCTCGTACCCGTCCACCTTGAGCGTGGTAGAGTTTCTCGGCATAGCGTTACCTCCTCAACAGAACGAAAAACGACAACTTAAAAAGTCTCCCTTGTCCCGTGGGGAAACGCAAGAGGGCGGCACCGTCGAAGTGCCGCCCTCTTGCCTTGCTCCACCTTGGGACAATTTGTCCCAGGGTCAGTAGGTACTGTTTTCAAAGTGCTGCTGGGCCTCCTCCAGCCCGCAGAAATCAAAGACCTCATGGAGCTCTGCCATCACACGCCGGATGTCACCGGGGGAAAAACAGCAGCGTTCCATCGCGTAGATGACATAGCCCCGGCAGGCGTTGTCACTCCATGACCGAGAGAGCAGGGCCTCTAGTTCGGGATCACAATTCATGGGATTGCCTCCTTTATTGAATTTTGGGGACGCCGCGCCCATTTCCTTGGCCCGTCATAAGACAGCAGTCCTCGGCACGGCGTCCCCACACAGCAGAGGCGGTGGCCCGGACGGGCAGGCGGCCAAACCTGCTCCGGCGGATTATGGCCGTGGGGGGCCTGTCCCACCTGCGGCGCTGATGCCAAGCACCCACCGCTGAGCTCCCCGCGCTAAGTCGGGGCCTCCGCTATTCTGCTGCGGAGAGGTCAATCACTACCTCTCATATACCACCAGAAAACAGAGCCAAATGGACAGGCAAATCAGAAATTTTTTCTCAAATATTTTTTCATGCTCTCCAAACCTCCGTGGATAGAATCCCGGACGGCGCTCTTGCTCACGCCCTCTTCCCTGGCAATCTGCCGTATGCTCTTGCCGAGGATCAGGTGGGCATCTACCCGGCGTCCCTGGATCTCCGGCAGGGAGTTGAGGGCGTTCCAGAGCCGGACGAACAGCTCCACCCGATCCAGCAGCTCCTGGGGCGTCGGCTCATGCAGGCAGGCAGAGTATTCAATCCCGTCATCACAGTCCAGTGAATAAAATGCCTTGTTGTAACGCACCCGCTCGGCATAAGCAGCCTCAAACCGCTTATCGGCCTGGAGTTCCTCGGCCACCTCGTCGCTGACTTCGATGTACTCGTCCACCTTGTACCAATAGAAAAACTCCCGCAGGTTGATGGTTGTCATTAGTCATTCCTCCGTTCAGATTTTGGGTGGGGTGGATTGCGTTCTGAACGGAGCTCCGGCGGGGATCGGCAACGGGGACACTCCCGGCCGGCTTTGGGACAAGGTGTCCCAAAGCGTAGTAAGTAAAATGCGCCTGCGCGGTATAGTGCCACACAGACGCATGAAATTATATTATCATTTACATTCTGCCAGATTTCGTGTCCGCCGCCGGACTGATCCTGCTTGAGGGATAAACTTTTTTTGACAGGTCAGGTCTTACCAAATTATATTGAAAATTTTTTTGCTTCACGGCGGCTCCTTCCCAAAGCCGCCATGATTTTTAGCTATTTCTCAGAGAACAAAAGGAGCGGCGGCCTTGATTTATTCAAAGCCGCCGCTGATTATACGGGCGTGTTAAAAGAGCTGCTGTACGACGGCTTTTTTCTTTTGCTGCCGTTCAGCAGATATAAGATGCTGTGTATTCTCAATTTCTGTTTTAATGATAACAATTTCAGCTTACAAACAGGTGAATTTTGGCTTACGAAAATGTAAGTTCAATAAAAGCAGGCGGCTTTATAGTCAAACCGCCTGCTTTGTAAATATATGAACTAAATTTATTGCGCGCTGATCGTGTCAACAATGGACATCTTGCGTATTCTCTGGATTGGCCCATACACGGCCAGAATTACAGAAAGGACTACAATTAAGAGAATAATACCTAGTTCTGTGAATGGCATTGTCCATGCCTCACCCCAATTGTAGCTTATCAGCAAACTAAAGAGAAGTTTATGACAGATCAGCCCCAGCAAGGTGCCAATGATGCAGCCGGAAACAGCATAGGTGGCTGCTTCCGCAATCACCATTCTGGAAAGCTGGTGGGTACTTAAACCAATCGCCCGGAAAGCCCCATACTGTTTTGTTCGAGCTGCTACACTCAAAGCAATGCTGTTAATCACATTGAAAATGGTAATCAAAGCAATCAAGGCCAAAAATCCATAGAGGAACAGCCATACACAGTAATAAACACCTAATGTACTGCTGTTATCCATCCGCTTGTCAACGAAATCGAATCCTGCTCCATAAGTGCGATGGATGGTATTTACATCATCGTCTGTGGCACTGGCAGATAGCTGCATATCAATGATGGTATAGTTTTCTTCCCCGGTGATTTGCCGGAAAGTATCTTCAGAGCAAATGATGATTGCAGAATCTCCGGCACTATTGAATGGGCTGGCAGAAAGAAGTCCGGCAATCTCAATTTCGACAGGCCGGCCATCTATCTCCATCGTAACTATATCGCCTACTTGCATGGAACCTTGCGAATCAAACACAGTCAAACCAGTATTCAGCTCATTTTGCACAGCCTCTAATGAGCCCGATTGCAAATAGTCGGCGGCCCATTCAAACTGCAGCTGCTCATAAGAAATCAGGACAATCGTTTTTTCTGCCCCATTCACCGTGGCGGGAACATCGTATGCAAACATCCGGCCATAGACTGCATCTACAACAGGATTTTCTTTTAACTCGTCTACAAAAGCTTCATCAACAGAGCAAGTGTTATCTGGACTAACAATAGATATATCCGGCGCCCACGGATACAGCGGCGTCAAAGTGTGGTTCATAAAAGTAATCGTCACAGAAAAGGAGAGGAACAGGACGATACTAAGGCCAAAAGAGGCAACCATTAAGACATAATTCTTGCGGCTGGATTTAGCATGATGAATCCCAAGCGAGGCGTCTACTTTCAGCCATTTGGTATTTGCGGCTTTGCGGACTGGCTGCAAAGCATTGGCGTTGCCGGAAACCGCCGCCAGCGGAGAAACTTTTGAGGCCCTTTTTGCCGGAGATCGAGCTGCCAAGAGAACGGTAAGCAATCCCACAATAATTCCTGCCAGTATGCTCGGTATGCTGATACTAAATGCGGGCATAGCACCAAAGTATTCCGGGCTAAGAACCCGCAGAACAAAACACAGAACCCATATCACAACCACACCGCTTAAAACGCCTATGGGAATCGCAAATCGGCACCAGCTAAGGGCTTCTTTTCTAACTAAGCGCATGACCTGTTTGGGTGTTGCACCAATGCAGCGCATCAGGCCGAAAAACTCTGTTCGCTGGGCAACATTACTATTCAGGCTGCTTGCAATCATCATAATACCCGCAAACAGGACCAAAATAAATAAGACACCCGCAGATGTATAAACCTGCATCATAAAAGAATTGCTGCTCTGCCCAAGTAAACCCAGCAGCTTCGTATTTTCAAAAACCTGATCATCACTTAACCCAAATTGTGATTTCAAATCTAAGATTTCATTTTGGACATTTCCTGTGTCAGAAAACTGAACATAAAAAACCGTACTGCTGCCAACTGACTCGCCATTTCCAGTGTCAGTCAAAAGAGAACGAAATTTCTCTGTCGTGATAAATACGCCGTAGGAATCGTTGCTCATAAGATTGGCAGTATTTTTGACAAATCCAGATATACGAAATGTATGCTCTGCCCCATTCGGCATATCAACGGTGATATGATCGCCAATAGATAAATTGAGCATATCTTTGGCATTTACAGTTACCATTGCCTCATCGCTACTTTGCGGAAAACTGCCTGCTGCAATCATATTTGAAAAGATTTTTGTAAACAGAGTTTCATTGCCACCACAGATAAGCGTTTCCGTCCCATTTAAGGTGTACCCTCGGTTGCCGTTATAGTTCAGAACATCATAGGGGGCGAGAGCCTCAACATCAGGACGTGCAGCAATAATGGCTGCATTTTCATCCGTAATGTTTTGTACTCCAATATGCCAATTTCCCGTTTCTGCCTGTGTTTTGATAACTTGGCTGCGGATAAACATATCCGCCATACCAAAGATAGTAGTCATCAGAAATACAGCCAGCACGATACAGAAAATGGACATCCGGCTTTGCTTCCGATGAATTTTTGCGGATATGGGAACAAGGTCAAGATAACGCTTCATCTGTGTTCCCTCCCAAGTCCGTGAGGATGCCATCGGATACCCGGAATACCCGGTCAACAGATGTTGTCAGGTTTTTGTTGTGGGTAATCATCAGGATTGTTTGCTGATAACGGCGGGATGCCTGTGTAAGCAGCGCAATAACATCCTGACTATTTTTGCTGTCCAAATTGCCCGTAGGTTCGTCTGCAAGAATCAGTTTAGGCTTTGTAATCAAAGCCCGTCCAATAGCGACGCGCTGCTGCTGGCCGCCGGATAGCTGGCTCGGCAGATGGTTCCGCCGTTCTGTAAGGCCCAGCAACTCCAAAATTTCGTTTACCGCTGTCGGATCGGGCTTGCGGTAGTCCAACAGCAGAGGGAACATGATGTTCTGCTCTACATTCAGTTCGGAGACAAGCTGAAAGGATTGAAAAATAAAGCCGATATTGCGGCGGCGGAAAATTGTGCGCTGTTCCTCTTTCATAGAAAACAGGTCTTGTCCATCCACCCAGATGTGACCGGAAGTGGGAGAATCCAACGCACCAACACAATTCAGCAAAGTGCTTTTTCCAGAGCCGGATTCTCCGACAACTGCGGCAAACTCACCTTTGTTGAGTGAAAAGGATACATTTTTTAAGGCGTCCACTTTCGCTTCGCCTATCCCGTAAGTTTTACATAGGTTTTGTACTTTCAAAATTTCCATTGCGCTCCGTACCTCCTTTCCTAAAAAGATAACAAAAACAGCTTACAACCAGGTGAATTTGACCTTACAGTTCTGTAAGGAAAGACAGCGTGAATGTCGTGCCCTTACCGATTTCACTTTGCACCGAGATTACACCACCTTGCCCTTCGATGATAGACTTAGCAAGAGGTAGCCCCAGCCCAATTCCCTGTGTATCAAGGGAATGTTTACTGCGATAAAAGCGTTTGAAAATGTGGTGAATATCTTCCGGGGCTATGCCGTTTCCATTATCAGAAATGAGAATACGAAACATAGCAGGAGTGCGCTCCCATGTAATGCAGATCATTCCGCCATCTTGTGTGTGATCCAGAGCATTTTTCACGATATTTCCAATCGCTTCACTCGTCCAGTCCATATCACAAATAAGCTGTTGCTCATCATCACCCGCTATCTGAATTTCTTTGTTTTCATTTTTGGCCCTTGTGGTTAATTCATTGACCGAATGTGCAATCAACTCGGACACACGGCACTTGTTTTTCTCAAAAACGATGTTTCCCGTATCCAGCCGGGTTATTTTCAGCATTGATAAGATGAGCTGCTCCATGCGTTTTAGAGAAATTCCCATCTTAGCAGCAAACTGCTTTACCGTTTCCGCATTATCCGGCTCGTTCTCAATTATCTCCTGATACATGGCGAGGGCCGCGAGAGGTGTTTTGAGTTGATGTGATATATCCGATATGGTATCTTTCAAAAACTCTTTTGCCCTATGCTCTGTTTCATTTTTCGATTGTAGCATGGTTGCAAGTTGTTCCACCGAGGAAAATATTTGGAAAATGCCTCCCTCATAATTCTGTGGTAAATGGCAGGAGTAATCCCCGTTGATGTAATTTGTCAATACTCTGTCTGCTTGCTGATACAATCGCTTTCTTTTCCAGAAAAAAACGAACATTCCTATGGCAAGCATAAAGAGCAAAAACATCATAGCACAGAGCATAATGCAGACAGTAGATTGCTGAAATTGGTTGAGAAAGGGCCGCATATTGATTTCTGCTTGTTTTCCCAAACCCGTAGCCGCTAATAATGAACGGCCGCCTTCGCTGATTTCTGTGTTCGTAAAAGCAGTTGCAATCGTTTCTTTAGAAGCTCCATGTTCCAAAAGCGAGGATACAACCGCTTCATCGTGCATAAGCCATAGCACTTCTAAATTGTTTACCTGATAGATGGCTAAAGCGATTCCTATACCTATAAACAGCAGAGTAAATGAGATTAAAAATAGCAAGAAGCCTTTAATCTGTTTATCACGGTATAAACTCATTCAGACACCTCTTTCCATTGGTAGCCAAACCCACGGATTGTTATGAGGTGTTCAGGATGTGATGGATCAGATTCCACTTTTTCACGAAGCCGTCGCACATAAACTGACAGGGTGTTATCATCTACAAAATTGCCTGTATCATCCCACAACTCATTTAGAATGATGGCCCTTGTCACGACACGATTTGCATTTTTGACCAGCAGACATAGCAAGCGATATTCGGCGCTTGTTAGATCCAATGTTTTCCCCTGTAAAGTTGCTCGGTTGCCTAATAGGTCAATGCTAATGTCGCCACATTTAATAGAAGTGTTTTTTCCGCTTTTGGAGACCCCAGCTCGGCGCAGCAGAGCCCGAATACGGGAACACAATTCCCCCAGTTTGAAAGGCTTGGCGATATAATCATCTCCGCCGCTATCCAATCCGCGGATTACGCTGACTTCTTCATCCGATGCAGTCAAGAATATGATCGGTATGTACTGATTTTCTTTTCTTACTTTTTCACATACATCAAATCCAGTTCCATCTGGCAAGGTGACATCTAAAATCAATAAGTCATATCTGTCTAGCTCGGACAAGTACTGTTTTGCCTCACATACAGTTCGGGCAACTTCAACATCAAAATTATTCTTTTCCAAAGAGTAGACCAAGCCATCTACCAGACTTACATCATCCTCTAAGAGCAGTATTTTATTCATCTTTTAATCCCTTTCCTTGTTTTGTCCTCATATCCACGGGCTTTTCCGCATCTTTGGGGATCAGCCAGATTGTCGCCATCTTCACGGCACCGGGAATACGACCATCGGCGCAATAATAGTTTACCCGTCGAGGGGTCACACCCCATTTTTCGCCTGCCTCTTTCAGAGTCATATAGTCCATAGTGCACCTCCATTTTTTCTATTGTAGTTCTTTTGCTCGAACAATACAAGTCGATAAAACAGAAATAAAATAGCACTTAACATCAAATATAATTACATTCTCATAATCTAACCCGAAATGTACAATGATATAGGGTGATATGAGAATGAATCATGATGAAAGAAGGTTTGACTTTCATGGGCTCGGTCTGGCACTGAAACAGGCCAGAGAGGACAAGGGATGGACGCAAGCCTATGTTGCGGAACTGGTCGGCAAGACCGACCGAACCATTATGAACATCGAGAACAAAGGCCAGCACCCCAGCTTCAACTTATTTTTTAAGCTCGTTACGCTATTCGATATTTCAGTAGATCAGTTTTTCTATACAGAGGGAAATCGCGGCGGAAACAGTTGTCGAAAACACATTGATGTACTTTTAGACTCCATGAATGAAAAAGAACTCGTTGTCATGGAAGCCACAGCCGAAGGGCTCAAGAAAGCCAGAGAAACGGAGGTTCAGAAATAAGAGCCTCCGTTTTTTGCACCCATTTTCGGGGGAGCGCAAAACAGCAAGCAAGGCAAGTGTGGACACACTTCCCATTTTCGCAGGGGCGAGGCCCTGCGAAAATGCTTGTTGGGGAGCCTCCCCAAACCCGGCACCTTTGGGACAAAATGTCCCAAAGGTCAGGCTGCGGAACCGGCCCTACCGGGCCTGTTCCTTATCGGCGCGTCCGCCGGTGAGGTTGAGTAGATGGTCAATGTTGCCCTTGACCGTGACGATCTCCCGCATCTCCTTTTGAGCGGTGCGGTATTGTGCGGTAAGGGCCTTTTTCTGCTCCGCCAGCTCCCGGCGCTTTTTTTTGAGCGCATCCATTTTGGGGAGCCTTTCGCCGTCAAGCAGTTCATTCATGGTGGCCCGAGCCGCCCGGTAGTCGGCCAACTCCGCCTCGTGCTGGGCCAGATATTTTTTGCTGTACCGGGCCGCCTTGTACCCGTCGAATACAGGCCGGGTCTTGGCGTATTGCACCACAGCCCCCATGAGTTCCGACGTGCGGCCCAGTTCCTCCTGCACGGCCCGGAGCTCCCCGGCCAGGGCGTGGGCACGATCTACCGCCGCGTCGGTCTTGACCGCCAGCTCGTCATAGTCGGTCAGGCCATTCTCCTGGAGGAATTGCAGGGCTGCGGCCATCTGCTTTAGGTTGTAGAGCTTGACCCACCGCTCATATCCCGGCCCCTTGCCCCGGGCCATGCGCTGCTGAATATCAATGACAAGGTTGACCCGCCGTGCCTTGGGCCGGGTGTCCCCACCGCCTCCAGCGCGGGCTGGGGCCCTGCCCTCCAAGACGGCCTGGACAGCCTCGGGGCCGTAGCCGTCCCCCAAGGTGGAACTCCGCCAGCGGGCGGGCCGCTCAAAGCCGGGGAGCTGGAACGAGATCACACCGCCCCGCCCGTGGAGCACCTGGATGCCCGCCGCCTCCATCGCTGCGAGGAAGGCCGGGAGATCGGCAGGGGGCTTGGTCAACACCTCGTCGATGATAGCCCGGAGTTGTTCTTTCTGTGATGGTTGCCGGATGCCGCCCATCCATTGGCCATAGTGGAGAAAGCGCCCCTTGCTGTGCAGCTTGGGATTTTGAATGATAGAGAGCTCATGCTCGATGCACACCCGATCAGAGAGCCGCCGCAGCGCAAAGGTAGAGCCGATGAAGTTGCGGAACTTCCGGGAGCGGTCATAGGCGGTGGAATTGTAATAGATGTGATTATGCACATGGCCTTTGTCGATATGAGTACAGACAAAGAACTGATACTTTCCCTTTGTCCAGCGCATGGCCGTTTCATAGCCAATCTTGTTTGCCTCCTCGGGGGTAATCTCCCCTTTGGGGAACGCCTGCCGGATCTGATAGCACAGAGCTCCGCGCTCCACCTCCCGTCCCGTTTCCGCCTGATACTGGCTTTTCACCAGCAGGAACTCGACGTGGGCCGTGGCGGGATCGCAGAGGTAAGCGGACACGGCCCCCAGCTTTTGAGGATTGAGCCCATAATCAAAGCGGTCTTTCAGGCTTTGCAGAGCCGTCCGGCGCGGGGCCTGCTTGTGTGGTTTGATGAATGTTGTGGCCGTGGTATTCCCCCTTTCCGCACAGAAAAACCGGCGGCCACAAGGCCGCCGGTTATGTTTGGGACACTTTGTCCCAAAGGGCAAGCGTCATTCAGTTCGCTCCGCCGGGGCCCAACGGTTGCAGGACGCACGGATGTTCATATTCTTTTGAGCCTCGGGCACCATCTCGTCCCGGCCTGTGGCGATGAACAGCATGAAAATGGTTGTGCTCCTTTGCAGGCATCCGGCCTTATGTTTGCAGTTCAAGCAGGACTCTTTCATCTTCTTATCCAAATACAACACCCCACAGAGAGCCAGCAAGGGAACTAAGCCCATCGGCAATAGCGTCGGCCAGCAGGCCCAGCGCGACGAAGAATACGGCGATGCCCAGCATGAGTAGGCCGTCGTGACCGCTGCCCTGGATAAACCACGCGAACAGGGCACAGATCAGACAGAGCCCGCCCAGCGCCTCCAAGAGTACGTTGGACATACCAGCCGCCAGAGCGACCACGGCGGCGAGGACAGAGCAGGCCAGGGCAAAGGGGAACGCGGCGATTTTCAAGATAATACGCATGATGAAAACCTCCTAAAAAGTCTTGGATTTCTCGTCATTTTCCCTCTATATGTATATTATAACGCCGGGAAAATAGGGTGTAAAGGATGCCTCCGGCTTGCCCGGCCTTGGGACATTTTGTCCCAAAGCCGGGCAAACCGGGGAGCGGCACACCGCTCCCCGGCCATTTACATTTCCACCACCTGAGAGAGCTTTTTCAGCAACTCGGACAGGGGCTCCCACAGATCGGCATAGTCCTTTTGCAGCATGGCGATGTCCTGGGGGTAGATGCCCCCGTAGGTGTTGGCCTGGATCGCCACCTGATTGAGATTGTTGGAACACCGGCGTTGGAGGGACACCAGCTCCCGCACCGGCCCCAGGTCAACGTGGAGCACATACCCATTGAGGGCCATCTTCCGTACAAAGGCCCCCATGTTTCGCACCCCGGCCTCGGCCATGCGCTCCTGGAGCAGCGCCAGCTCCTCCTCAGACACCATAACGTGCAGGTGGATGGGCCGCCGCCTGTTCCGGCTCACCGGGACGGCTCCTCCCGTTCCTGCCGAGCAAAGGGCTGGAGCCGGACGGGGCTCTGACCGTCCTCGGTGCGCAGGAAGTCTATTCTGCCTGCCGCAAAGATGGCGTTGCGGTTGAGCTGCCGCTGCCACGCCCCCTGGCTGGGGGCCCACTTGAATCCATTGTGTTTGAGCTCCTGCCGCTGTTCCTCGGTGGGCTTTTCATCAAAGAACAACTGCAGCCGGTTTTCCCCCTCATTGATCTCCGCCTTGCCGCCGGGGAACTCCCAGCCCACAAAGTCACCCCAGTTTTTCAGATCGTCAATGCGCTGCTGCACCCGGCGGATGTTGGCGTTGTTGTTGGAGAGATGGAAAGAGGGATAGGGCACCGGGTCTTTCCGCCAGTCCCGCTCCATAGAGGCCCGGAGCTTGGCGATCCCCTCGTCGGTTAGGCCGGGGCAGCCGTCCAGGGTCTTGTGCTTGCGGTAGTACGCATTGACCGCTTTCATGTGTTCCTGGTCGGCCTTGAGCCCCTCCAGCTTGGCCTCCAGCTTTTCCACCGCCTGCCGGTCATCGGCGGAGATACCCGCCGTGCCGGTGGAGCGTATCTTGTCCAGCAGGCCCTGGATATGCTGATACTCGCCCATGTTCTTATCCCGTGCTGCGTTCTGCTTGAGCTTTTTCTGCACGGGGAAGTTGCCGCCTCCGGCAACTAGGATCGAGGGCACACGGGCATCAATGGCATGGGCCTGATTGAGATTTTCCGCCAGCTTGCGGGCATAGAGGTCTGCAAGGTAGTCAATCTTCTCATGGTACATGGGATCAACACGCTGTTTCTGTTCCTCTGCCAGTTGATAGGCGGCATCCACTTGAGCCTGATAACTGGCCGTGGCGGAGCCGGGCTTGTAGTCACGGTAGCTGTTGAGGTCGTTGGCCCGCCGGGCCGCCTCTTCGCTGATGGGATAATACTTCGGCATCCGGCCACCCCCTAACGGTCGCCCCGGTCGGGAGCGTCCCTCCTCGGAACCGCCGGGCCACGGTCAGCCTCAACTTGGGCCTGGGCGTCCTTCATCTGCTGAGAGATCGGACGGGGACGGCTGCCGCTGTTCTGGCACAACTCGGCCACATCGGGGGCGGGCCGCAACTCATAGTCGGCCACCTGCTTTTCCGTCAGGGGCCGGGTATAGGTCAAATGGCCCCAGGCCAAGAACGCGCTGCCCTCTACGGGAACACGCTGGCCGTAGTTGATGATTTCATCCGGGGCATTGCGGGGCGGTTTCGGGAATGTGCCGATGTCCACAGGCCGCTGGGTAGAGTAATACTTGTAGAGCCCAGGGGCCTCCACCTGGACAACGCGGACTTTGAATTGCATCTGGTACTCCACCAGCCTGCGGTTGAAATCCTGTTCCATCGCGGCGAAGTCATCCCCATAGTGGCCCCATTCATACTGCCGCTGGTCGTGTTCATCGTCATAGCAGGCCCAGGTCACATAGCGGGATGGGGCCTTGGGGTTTTCCCCCAGGGCAAAGCCCCTGCCATTTTCCAGCATGGCAACGCGGAGAATGGTATAGCCTTGGTTTTTGTCCATATTGCCTCCTTCCACGCGCCGCGCCCCTTCGGGACACTTTGTCCCAAAGGGGCGCTGGCACAAGATGTTTGAAATATCCGTGAAAATGGGGGCCGGACGTAAAATCATACCGGCCCCCTTAAAAGCAGCCCCGGAAAGCCCCGTCATCAGGGCGTTTCCGGGGCTTTAATCGTAACGCTTGTACCCCTGTTTCCGGCGGTGGCTGCGCATCCGCTCCCGGCTCTTGCGGCGGTTGGCCTCGGCTTGGCACGCCTGGGAGCAGTAGAGCTGCCGCCGCTTGGGGAGAAAGGCCCTGCCGCACAGGGGGCAGATACGCAGCTCCTCCACCGGCCCCTCCTGGGCAAGCTGCACCGCCAGAGCCGGATCAATGGGGAGAACGGCGTCCCGGAAGTAGCGGCACATGGGGCCCGTCCAGCACTTCATCAGCATATAACATTCACACTCCAATGGCAAGCATCCGTAGTCCCGGTCGTAGTTGGCGCACCACCTTGTCACCAGGGCCCGGATGGATTTTTTCTCCTCACGGGTCAGCTCACGGGGCAACGCATCACCTCCCGCGCCGCAGCAGGGCGCGGAAACAAGTCATACAGCGGATACCCTGCCAGTAGGGACACCCGGCGCACCGGGAGCCACGGGGAGCTGGGGTCGGGTCGGGCTGCTCCTGCCGGGGCTTGCGCCTCATTTCCCGCTCCAGGTGGTTGTTGGTAAAATTCAAGATTGATCCCCCGTTTCCTCCTCATCGTCGTATTCGTCCTCGCCGTAGGGGTCATAGTCCTCCTCGGGATCGTCATAGGGCTCGGGCTCGTCACCGTAGTCCTCCTCGGCCTGGGCCGCAGCCCACTCCTGCTTGGGACGGTAGATTTTGAAATACCACCCGACGCCGCCGCAGATCACCACCGCAGCCAGCACCATCGCCAGCAGCCCCAGGGAACCGCCCTCGGTCTCCGGTTCGGGCTCTTCCACAGGTTCCGGCTCCGGTTCGGGCTCCGGTTCCACCCCCGCGCACTCGGTCATGTTGGTGGCACAGACGGGGCAAGCCGTGTTCACAGCCCCTGCCACGCACTTCTCCGTGCAGGAGCAGGTGGGCAGCTCCCCGCCGGTTTCCTCAAAGGTGGCCAGCAGGTCGGCCTCATCCACCATGTCTAAAAAGTAGGTTTCATACTGCTCGCCCTCCTCGTCCACAGGCTTGTCGTAGTCAATGACAAGGTAGAATGTGCTGCCGCCCTTAGTCTGGACAGTGATAAACTGCTTGTTGGTGTTTTCGTCGTAGAGCAGATCGCGGGTCACAAACTGGCCCTCCTCCGAAAAGCCCTCGCCGGGCTCAATGGTGGGCTCCGGCGCAGGGGCCTCCTCCACGGAGGCGTCCTCGTCCGTGGGGGCGGGATCGGTTTCCTCATAGCCCCCGGTGGGCTCGTCCGAGTAGGCATAGGCCGGAGCGGTCATGCCGCACAGCAAAAAGGCGGCGCACAGCGCCGCCGTCATCAAGCGAAAGTGTTTCATCATTCCTCCGTATCCTCCTTGTCGTCGGGATCGGTGTCCTTCGGGACACTTTGTCCCAAAGGCGCACCGGAGCGGATGGCCTGGAGCAGCACCGGCAGCTCGTCCAGGGAGATGCTCAGGCCCCGCACGATGTCCACGATCTCAGTATTTTCCGCCTCCAGCTTTTTCTGCTCCAGCTCCTTCAGCCGTGCCTGCTGTTCGCTGATTTTGGCCTTGACCTTTTCAATCTCAGCCTGGATTTTCGCGCTCTTGCTGGTTGCCAATGTTATCATCCTCCAATCATGGCAAGCGCCCGTAGGCATACAGGTGCGCCTGCCAGTAGCTTGAATTTAGGTTTGCGTAACCGATGGGATCTCCACAGTGGAGCATCATCCCGTCGCCAAGATAGAGCCCACAGTGGGAAACGCCCGGGGTATCATAGGTGCCCACGAAAAACACCAGATCGCCGGGCTGGGGATCGCTGGTAGGGGTGCAGTAGTCGTAGAGCCCCTGGGCCCCCAGGCGGCCCACATTCCAGCCGCACTGGTTGAGCACCCAGGACAGGTAGCCGGAGCAGTCAAAGGACGTGGCCGGGGAGCTGCCGCCCCACACATAGGGATAGCCCACATATTTCTCCGCCTCGGTGAGCAGGGCGGCAAACTTTTCATCGCCCATGTACTCGGCGGGCACCTCATACGTTTCGCCCGGCTGGGTGTACTTGTCCGCATAGCCGGAGCTGGGAAACAAATCGGGTCTGTTGCCCAATGTCGCCATGCAGAGGGCGTATCGTGCCATCTGTTCCTCGCTCATCATGTAGACCGGTAGATGGGACAGATTGAAGTTTTCCAGGGTCACATAGCAGATGTAGTAGGTGTAGGGCTCGTCGTTCTCGTCATACCTGGTTTCCGTCACCACCCGCTCCGTGAGGATGTACTGGCGGTCAAAGAGGTCATCCAGCGTACCCTCCACGTCGGCCAGCGTCCATTCCCCCTCGTGGAGCACGGACAGGATGGAGATGAGCACATAGGGGTCGTGCTCGATCTCGTCCAGGTCAAAGTGGTATTCGTCATAGCTGTGGGTGGCGGTGTAGTTGTCCAGATAGGTTTGCAGCTCCGCCTCCATATCGCAGTAGGACGCCTCCGCCGCCAGAATGTCCTCATCCCTGGCGGCATAGATGGTGGCCCCGATCCCGCCGCCCGCGCCGCTGCCCAGGGGAGCCAGGGCCGAGGTGCAGGACTGGAACAGGAACACGATGAGCAGGCAAGCCAGGGCCAGCAGCACCCCTACGGGATGTCGTTTTACAAAACCGGCGGTGTGGGCGGCGGCCTTCTCCGTCACCGTGGCGGTCTTGGCAGCGGCAGCGCCGCCGTACTTGGCCGCCTCCTGCGCCCGTTTGCGGAATTGCTTTCGATACTGCTTTTTCAGTTGGTGCTTGCGCCAGAACCGGGACAGCGGGTTATCCCCCAGCCCCGGATGCTCCTGGGCAGCCATGCGGAAGTGATAATCCGCCGTTGCCTTGGTAAACTTGGATTGCGCCCGCTGGGCGGCCTTGGCTGGATGCTCTCGCACCTTGCGCTTGCCATAGCGGTACAACTTCCGGCCAGCCGCCTCCGCCGCTAGCTCGGAGCGGTGGGCCCCCTCAATGCCCACGTTCTCGTGCTCATTCTCATAAATCTTGCCGTGGACAAAGCCGTGAACCGTCCACCCGGCGGCTCCGGCCGCCTTGCGGATCAGGCCCTTCTTCTTGGGCGGTTTCTGCTTTGCCAGCTTGTCCCTGGCCTTGTCCAGCTTGGCCTCCCGCTGCTCCATGCGGAATTTCGCGCGGTTGACCTGCTCAGAATTGCTCTCCTGACGGAACTTCCCGCCATCCTTTGGGACACTTTGTCCCAAAGGTGCAGCGCCCTCGTCACCTGGGGTATAGGCGGGCCCCCGGCCAGCTGGCCGGGGGCCCTTGGCATTGGTTTCCCCCGAATCGTCTGCGGGGAACTCGCCCTCAAAGCGCAGGCGGGCCGCCGGGCCCTCGCGGGGCGCAGCAGGCTCCGGCCCACGGGGGCCGGGGGCCTCCCGAGGATCATCCAGGGGCTCCCCATGTTCCACAGGGGACACCGGCTCCGCCGCCCGGTCAGGGTGGAACAGGTCTGCCCGCCCCTCCAGAGGGTCGGGGCGGCCCGCGTTTTCCGGCACCGCCCCGGCCTTGGGCGCGGGCTGACCCTGGCCGGGGGGAATATCCTCCCGGCGCTCCGGCTCCACCGGAGCCGTGGCCTCCCGCACCTTGCGGGCGGATGCCTTTTTCCAATCCGGGCGGCGCTGCTTGGGCGCGCTGGACTCGGGTTCCCGCTCTGGCCCAAACCGCAGGGCCGCCACCTGTTTGCCGTCCCGTGCCCCCTTTACAGGGGGCTGGGGCTCTAACGGGGACTCCTCCCGTCCTTCTTCAAAACGCAGGGGGTCAGCGGATTTACCGGCCTTGCCCCTATCGGGGCCCTGCCTGGGCTCCCGGTCCCCGTCACGCTCTCTGCTCATTTTTCAAGTCCTCCGGGCGGGTGGTGAGCAGGTTGTAAATCTCACCCTTGGGGAACCGATCCACAAAGGGGATGGTGGTGCTGCCATAGAACAGCAGCCCCTCGCCGGGGATGGAATGGGTGATGTAGGAAAGCTGGTGCTCCGAGATGCCGAGCTGCTTTGCCAGGATCGCCCGGTCGCTCTGCGCCTGGGCCAGCAGCACCATAAAGTCGGTGTTGTCCAGAATGGCCTCGATCTCCCGGCTGGCAAGCAGGTCTTTCACGTTCTGCGTCAGGGCGCTGGGGACACAGCCCTTCTTGCGGAGCATTTTCCAGATCGACACAAAGTAGCTGGCCGTGAGCTGATCCCGCAGAAGGATATGGAATTCGTCGAAGTAGCACCACGTCGCAATCCCGTTGTGGAAGTTGGTATTCACCGCCGAGGTCACAAAGTCGTTGGTGATGTGCATGGAGATTTTCCGCAGGTTTTCTCCCAGCCCCTTCAGCACGATGCACACCACACGGGAGGTCAAATCCACGTTGGTGGGGTGGTTAAAGAGGTTGAGGGAGCCGGTGCAATAGAGCTCCAGGGCCGTCGCCACCCGCTGGGCCTCCGGCTCCGGCTGGCGGAGCAGCTCTTCATAGAGGTCTTGGAGCAAGGGCGGTTTCCCGTTCCCGATCCCCAGGGCCAGCTCCCGGTAGACCTGCCGCACACAGCGGTCAATGACGGTTTTCTCGATGGGCTGCAGGCCGTCCTTGCCGCCCACCACCAGCTCACACAGGGAGAGCAGGAAGTCCGCCTTCATGGACAGGGGGCTCTCGTCCCCGCCCAGGTCAAGCTGGATGTCCATCGGGTTGATGTGGTGGGGGCTGTCCGGCGCGATCTCAATGACCTGCCCGCCCAGCCGCCGCACCAGCGGGGCATATTCTCCCATCGGGTCTACAATGATGATGCGGTCTTGAGTCGCCAGAAACACGTTGATGATCTCCCGCTTGGCGGAAAAGCTCTTGCCGGAGCCGGTGGAGCCCAGGTAGAGCCCGTTGGCCGATTTCAGTTTTTTCCGGTCAGCCATGATGATGTTATGAGAGAGGGCGTTCATGCCGTAGTAGAGGGCCTGTCCGCCCATGCGCAGCTCCCGGGTCATAAAGGGCACAAAGATGGCGGTGGAGCTGGTGGTCATGCCCCGCTGAATCTCCACTTCGTTGTAGCCCAGCACCAGCGAGGACACATAGCCCTGCTCCTGCTGCCAATCCAGCCGCTTGATGGCGCAGTTGTATTTCTGTGCGATGCCGTTTACCGTGAACACGTCGTTTTCCAGCCGCTGGCGGGTGGGGGCCAGATTGATGATGGTGAAGGTCAGCAGGAACATCCGCTCATTCCTGGATTGCAGGTCGGAGAGCAGATCGGCGGCGTCCTTGGAGAAGGTGATTAGGTCAGGGGGCAGGATGTCCGGGTCATACCCGGCCCGGATCGCCTTCTTCTGTTCCTCCACCTTCATCTTGTCAATATCGCTGACCTTGCCCTTGATGGTCTTGATGGCTTTGAGCTGGTCCACCATCTGAATGTGCATGGTGACGGTCAGCTCCGCATCCAGCTCCAGAATCTCCCGCAGCAGCTTGTCTGAGAGCTCAGACGCCAGAATTTGCAGGTAGGACGCCGCGCCCCAATACCGCCCCACCCGGAACAGGCGGGGTTGGGAGAAGTCAAAGCCCTCGCTGGGGGCAACGGCATCCTTGGTGCCAAGGCCGGTGCGGGGAATGTCCTTCCACGAAAAGCGGAACGGCTCCCGGCTCCCCGGATGGGTCTGGCCGTGGAGCACCGCCAGCCGCTCCCGCCCGTCCAGGGGATTAGACTGCACGCCCAGCCGGTGCAGGTTTCCCACCACGTCGGCCTCCACACGCTCCAGCCGGGGCCGGGCCTCGCCCAGTGAACCGGCGGGCACGCCAAAGGTGATGTACTTGGCCCGGTCAATGCCGTTGTTGCTCTTGGCGATCTGACGCTTGAGCATGGACACGAACTCCCCCCGGATGCTGTCGTATTCGTCGGACTGCATGGGGATATTCACCTTGTACCGGCTGGCGGTGTGGGCTCGTCGATTGACAAAGGAGAGCTGGAACGGCAGGGCGCTGTCAAAGTAGTTGAGGAAGGCGCTCCAGCCATTGAAGATGGCGGATTGATCCTCCGAGGACGCCACTGAGTAGTTGATGTCCTCATATTCCACGGCCTTGGTAAACAGGCCGCCGGGGAGTTGGCACACCCCGTCCGGGTACATCGCTACATAGGGGATGGTCTGCTGGGCGGACACCATGCCCCGGCCCCGGCGGTCAGCCCTTGCGGGCTTTTTTCTTTGCGTGCTTGCTTTTTGCAATCGCATCCTCCTTTTCCATCGCGCCCCGCAGGGTAAAAGGGGCGTAGATATTATCCGTTCGATAGGGCCGATGCCCGGAGCGCAGGAACTTGGCCCGGATGATGTTCCGGGCCACCTTCTCCAGCGGCAGGCCGTCCCGCTCATACATCGCCAAAAGAAAAGCCGGGAGCATAACCCCCAGCATGAGGAACAGGCCGCCGGTGTTGCCGATCACGGTCCGGGCCAGCAGATAGGCCGGGATGCCTACGGCAGCCCCGCAGCCGAAACAGATGAGCTGGCGCTTGGTGAGATTGAACGCCACCTTCGTTTTGATTTTGGAAAGGTCGTTTGGTACGTTTACATAGGGAATTTCAATCACCTCCAGTTTGGGACAAAGTGTCCCAAAGGCCCGCCGAGGGCTCCACCTCGTTCCCCCACACGTCCCAGCCGGGCGGTGACTGCCGGGCAAACAGCTCCACACGGGGTACGTCCCCCATGAGGGCCACGATCTTCTCCCGTGCCTCGTCCGGTTTCCGGCTGTGTTCCCGGATGGGGGAAATGATGAACTGGTGGACGTTGGCCGCCTGCCGCCTGGGATGGCCTCTGGTCGCCAGCAGGCACACCTCCGCGTTGCCCCTCGTCCAAAAGCCCAGGCCGTAGAACCAGCCCTCGGACTTGCGGTTTTGTTTCAGCCATACAAAGGCCACGGTCTTGTAGGTAAAGCCCCAAGCCCGGATGAGCCGCAGGGCCTCCGGGAGCTGGGGAAACGTGGCCCACAAAAAAAGCGCGCTGTCCGGGGCGGCCAGTTCCGCCACCGGGAGCGCGCATAATTCGTTGATACTCATGGTTGGGTAATGGTGCTCCGCCGCCCCCTGCACCCTCTTGGCGGAATACCGCCAGGGTGGGTCGGCGTAGATCACAGAATATTGATTGATGGCTCACACTCCTTTCCCGCCCCGCGCCACTGTCTCCTCCGCCTCGCGGATACGCTGGACGGCGGTGCCGAAGATGGCCGGGGCTGTTTCAAAACAGATGTAGCGGCGGCCTGTGTTGACGGCGGCCACCGCCGTTGTGCCGGAGCCAGCGCAGATGTCTGCCACCAGCTCGCCGGGCCGGGTGTAGGTACGGATGAAATACTCGCACAGTTCCACCGGCTTTTGCGTTGGGTGGATGGTGTGCTGGACAGACGCAAAGGCCAGCACGTTCCCAGGGAACCGCCGTCCGTCCGGGGAGCCGTTCCCGCTGGGGATATATTTACCGTAGTTGGAGCTGAGAGAGCCCTTCTTGCAGATGCGCTCATAGGGCTTGCCCTGCTCGAACTGCGGTTGGTACAGCGGGAGCTTTTGGTAGAACACCAAAATATTCTCCGTCTTTTTCAGCGGGGCCCGCCGGGCGTTGAGAAAGCCGGTACACCGGCTCTTGTACCACACCCACTCATAGCGGAGCATTTTTAGATTGGACGCCCCCAGTATTTTGTCATAGGGGCACTGGGCGAAGAACAGGATCGCCCCGTTGGGCTTTACCGCCCAGCGTACCGCCTCCCACAGCTCGGGGAGCGGCAGGGGTACGTCCCAAAAATTCCGGGTGGTGCCGTAGGGCGGGTCGGTGAGCAGCAGGTCAATCGAGTGCTGGGGCAGGGAGCGCAGGCCCGCGATGCCGTCCATGAAGTAGATGCCGGACTCCACCGGGGCCGCCGGGCCGTTTGGGACACTTTGTCCCAAAGGGGCCCTATCTGTCATCCCTGGCCTCCTTGCCCTTGTCCGGGGCCGGGCGCTCCGCGTTGGCCTTGTCCGCAGCCTGGGCCGCCTGCGCCAGCTGCTCCCGGATGGGGGCGGGGCGCAGGGCCTTAACACGGGCCACAAGCTGCTCCACTGCCGCGTTGTAGGCATCCACAGTGAGGGCGTCCAGCCGCTCCTGCAGGGCCCGGCTCGTTACCCGCGTCGTGGCCCGGTAGCCGCTGCGCGTCCGGTTGGACTCCTTGCTGGGGGGACTCAGGAACATCCCGTTCTTGCCGTCCACCACTTTGAAATCGTCCACCACGATGCCGCCGATATTGACGCTGGCATAGCCCCGCAGGGAGCCCATCGGCTCGATGGGCCGTACCGTCACTTCAATGGGCAGCGGAGCAGCCTCAATGGATTTTTCCACACGGAGCTTTACCGCCTCGTCAATGCTGATACCCTGGCTCTCCGCCAGCTCCGCGATGGGGGCCTCAAACAGCAGCCGGTTCATTTCCTGGATGGCAGCGTCCTGGGTGATAGGGGCCGCCTGGTTTTTTGGCATAAATCAATCCTCCTTCAAAAGTTTAGTGGGCCCCGAAGATACTCCGGGCGATGCTGCTCGTCTTGAATAGCATGAAACACAAGAGCACCGTGTAGCCCATAGCCCCCCAAATTGCGCCGATGGGGTCGCCACTGGTGGCGATGCCCTGGACGAGCACGGCATAGATCGCCACGCACACCAGGATGAGCAGCCCCTGGAATCCCACGGCGAATAGGGACTTGATGTAGTTCTGCCCCATGCCGCCCAACTCCCGGTTGGCAAGGGTCGCCATCGGCAGCGGGGCCAAACTGGACATGACGTAAATTTCCAGCATACGGCCATACACGATGACAAAGATGATGATGTTCAGCGCGAACATACACACCTGGATGAGAATGGACTGCATGAACAGCCCCAGCAGGGAGCCGATGCCCATGCCCTCCAGCGTGGTTTCCAACTCTGCCAGCATATCCGCCGAGATGTCTGTGGAGCCCTGGACAAGCCCGCTGGCATCCGCGATGACGCTCTGGCTCACGTCGAACACCGCCATGACAATATTGAAAGTGTTGGAAAGAATCAGGATGGCAATGGCCGTCTTGAACATCCACTTGTAGATGTTCGCCACGTCAACCTCGTGCATATTGTTCTTTTCCAAAAGCATCTGAATGAGCTCATAGGTGGCAACAAAGGTCAGCACCATGCCCGCTATCGGCAGGATCACCGTCTCGGAGAGCTGCCGGATCAGGGAGAACACCCCGGCGTTCCACGCCGCCGGGGTGGTTCCCACCTGTGCCGCCACGTCCCCGACTGAGGCGTTCACGTTGTCAAACAGCCCGCCCAGGTTTCCCATGATGCCGTCAATGAGCAGGTCTTTCAGCCAGCCTGTGAGCCAGTCGGTGAGAAAATCCATAGGCGGCCAGCCTTAAAACAGGGTGCTCAGAACAGGGATCAGGGTGGTGCCCAGCAGGATGATGCCGCCGCCGGCCATAAGCTGCTTAATTCCCTGTGACTTGGAGCCGGGGTTGTCGGAACCATAACCTTCCAGCAGGTTCACGACGCCCCACACGCCCAGGCCAGCGCCCAGAGCCACAACAAGGGTCTGCAAAGTAGTGATCGCGGAACTGAAAAACTCCATAAAACCTCCATTTCTCCGGATAGTTCCGGGCAAAAAATTAAGCCGCCAAAACTGGCGGCGCTGCCTTGGGACACTTTGTCCCAAAGGAACAATAATAAAAAGGTATCTATCTTAAAAGGCGTCCGGGTCGTCCACATCGTCATAGTTGAGGATGTCCTCGTCCTCCTCCGTGAGCGGGATCGGCTCGTCCACCTGGAACACCTCGCACACCTCGTCCAGACCGGGCCGCCGCCTACGGCGGATCAGCTTGTCCAGGTCAAAGGCGTTGCGCTTTTTGTCCGCCTCCGCCGTAAACTTATAGTTGGGGTGGCGTTTCAAATCGTACTTAGGGGAATAGAAGGGCGGCAGGCCCCGGAGCTGCAAGATGCACCTGTCACCGGGCATGGTGGCAAGCTCACTGGGGGTCATCAGCTCTCGGCCCAGCCGCTGGGTGTTGAGGTTATAGCTCTCGGACTGGCCCTTGGAGCGCCCGTCCGTCTGCATATAGATGGTGGCCTTGCCCAGCCAGTTCT
>PPYF01424589.1_pt1 | contig 65590 bp, 60 predicted proteins | sample 1559871 | NCBI WGS metagenome assembly PPYF01 (sample SAMN08240021, study PRJNA423297) | Human gut metagenome, whole genome shotgun sequencing project. | reverse complement strand
CGGCGTGAACATCACTGACCGGGGTGACCTCCCCCTGAAACAGTGCATTACAGAGTGAGGATTTACCGGCCCCGCTTTTACCCATAATGCCAATCACGGGTTCGTGACGGGTGAGTTTGCGCAGATGTTCCAGGATGTGACGGGAAAGCGAGTAAGGCAGGGAGGAGAGCGGTTTTTCAATTGCCTCAATGGCATCAGACGGATTCATACATGTATTCCCGGTGAAAAAAGACAAAACCCCGCGCACCGGAAAGGTGGCGGGGGATTCACGGAGATAATATCTGTCTGAAATTGTTTTGAATCGATGGGATTGTTGCGTATTAACATGAAGGAGATCAGGACTTATCCGTTACTGGGTGATCTCCTTCCATGAAAATACGCCGTTATTGTTAAACAGCAGGCTGATTTCTCCGTAAAGGGGAAAATATTTATCGGCTGCATGATTATCAGGTGTGTCTGTGTTTACTGCTGTGAGTATTTTTCAGTGTATTGTGGGGGAGATGTCAGTGGGAGATATTAAATTTACGTTTATAATTATCTTACTTCTTCTGTGTGTTTTTTATAAGAGTGCACACGTAATGATATCTGTTGATACCATGTGGTTAAGTGTTTCCCTTCCTGGTCATGCGTAATGATTAAATGCTTTTGTGACACCATTCTTCCGGTCTGAATATTTATCCCGTTCTTTTTTATTTGTGCAGTGATACTGTCGGAAGAGAATTCAGTAATGTGAGGTGTCCTGGTCAGGATAATATCTGCTGAGATATTATTAGTTGAGTATGTTTTTATTGAGCAAAAGCTGGCTTTTAATTCCTGTACTGAAACGCTGTCGCTCGTCCGGGGTTAACTGAAACTGGATGATGATGTAAAATGAAGGCTGTTTTTGTGTTTGTCGAAGAAGTGTTATTTTAATCCATTCTCATCATTGGCTGGCGATTATACAGAAGTATTTGAAGAAAAAATGGTGCATTTTATCTGCGTCAGCAGGGAGGAAGTATTTTATTGATGTATCAGTATTAAATGGTTTTTGTTATTTATAAATATGTCATCCTGTCCATAGAATATTGTACTCAGCATTCAGTGCAGGAACTGTAGTCTTCTTTATTTTATTCTTCTTCAGGAGGGGGTGATTCCTGAAGGCGTTATTCCCGGTGTTCTGTTTATGATTCTTCCCGGCAGGAAACCGGTATCTGCAATACCCGGGATGATGCTTTTTGTTCGTACGTGGTTGTGTAAAATTTGAATAGTGGATGTGCTCTGAAGGGAAGGAGGGGACACACAGATTCATTTTGTCTTTCTTCAGCAGCAAAACACACTGTGGTTATTATTTAACCATTAAATCAACAAAAATTTTTACCTCATATTGATTTGACTGCTATTTTTGCTATTAATAGCCAGAATTGCAGTGCTTTTATATCTGTGTGTAGTGAGGTTACTATGTCATTCGGTCAGCCTTGTGATGAGTTTCCCCTGAGTTCGCTGCCTCCACTCATTCGTGATGCCGTTATTGAAGCTCAGCAAATTACGCAGGCTCCCCTTGGGCTTGTGGCAGCGTCTGCCCTGGGCGCTGTTTCACTTGTCTGCCAGAATCTGATTGATGTCTGCAGACTGAATACACTGCGGGGGCCGGTCTCTCTTTTTTTCCTGACGCTTGCCGAGTCCGGAGAACGAAAAACCGCAGTGGACAAATTATTAATGAAGCCCCTGTACCAGCAGGAGATGCAGTTATATTCCAGATACAAAAGTGAACTGGCTGTCTGGAAAAACAAGGAAGAGCTTTTAAAGGCTCAGAAAAAAGCATTGTTGTCAAAACTGAATAAAGAACTCCGCAAAGGCGCGGATGAGTCAGAAACCCTCAGACAACTGGAAGTACTTCAGAAAAACAGTGCGGAAGAACCTGTGAGGTATAAATTCATTTTTAATGATGCCACGACTGCGGCAATTAAGAATCAGCTTTGTGGTAAATGGCGTTCAGTGGGTATTATGTCAGATGAAGCCGGTATTATATTTGATGGATATACCCTGTCTGAGTTGCCTTTTATTAACAAAATGTGGGATGGCTCTGTATTGTCTGTGGACAGAAAGAATGAACCCGAACAGATGATTGAAAATGCCAGAATGACGTTATCCCTCATGGTGCAACCCGGTCTTTTTGACCGATATATGGAGCGAAAAGGTTCTGTTGCCAGGGACAGTGGTTTTCTTGCCCGTTGTCTTATCAGTAAACCTGCAACCACGCAGGGGAAACGCTTTATTAACGGAGCTGTGATTCCGGGAGGATCATTAACGGCATTTCATGAACGATTAATGGAACTGGCCAGAGGCAGTATTGAAAAATCCAGTGAGGATGAACGGTATTGTCTTCATTTTTCGCCTGAAGCGCAAAAAATATTTATTGAGCACTATAATGTTCTGGAGCAGGATTTATCCCCTTCCGGACCCTTAAGCCCGTTTCGGGGACATGTTTCAAAAAAAACAGAAAACATTGCAAGAATTGCAGCGTTATTTCAGTATTTCAGCTATGGTGAAGGGAAAATCTCTGCCGATATCATGACGTCTGCTGTCGTAATAAGTTCGTGGTACACAGATGAATATAAAAATTTATTTGCGTTACCTGATGAATCTGAACTGCAGCAGAAGGACGCCGAGGAGCTGTTCGACTGGCTCATTGAGGAGTGCCGCGGAGAATGCCCGCCCCGTGTCAGGAAAAATTATATTCTCCAGTGTGGCCCGGGCCGGTTCAGAAACAGGAAAAAACTGAACGCATTACTGAACATTCTTGAATCTCAGTTCAGGCTTTCTGTCGTGCCGGAAGGAAAAACCATGTATGTTCTGCTTCCCCAGATAGCCAGTTTAAAGTTGTCTGATGTCTCTGGTATTTTTACCTCGGGTTATCACTACAATAAGCTGAGAGCGAAGTAACCGGTGAGCAGTTTTTCTCCATTATGCTTCAGACTTAGATGATTGATTATTATTGGGATTTCATCACCGATATTCAGATGTATGAATATCGGTGATGAACTAAAGCTCAGGAGCTGCGTGGTGGTGATGAATCAACAGGCATATAACTGATACCCGCCGGTCAGAAGTTCCAGCCTGCGACTTTCCTGTCTGCGTGCCCGCAGTCCGGCGTTCAGGTGCAGCGTGTGACAGAACGCACGGAGAGCGAAACGGCAGGCAGACAGGCCGTTCAGTCAGCCCTGGCACCCTGCCCGGATACCAGCTTCCCTGAAACAACTGGCATCAGGTGCGCTTATCGTCAACCGTTGTGCGGTATGCCAGGAGCACGTACTGATCCATCAGATCCGTCAGTGCTGCGCTCTGCTTCTGACGGTTGATGATCCATTCCTCCAGCTCTTTTTCTGATTTCCGTTTCAGATTCTCCGTCCAGTCGTCAAGGCAGTTTCCGGTCATTAAATCAAGCCAGCAAAGCCAGACCAGTTTGAGGCGCAACTCCGTGCCACCAAACTGACGGAAGAGGCTGATCAGTTTATTTGCCAGCGAACGCTGCCTCAGACGTTCACATTCAGACAGGAGAATGCCTTCCAGCATCGGATGATGAACCAGCAGATGTTCACTGGTGCATAAATTCACTATCAGATCATCATCCAGGGGCGGCGTGGTCCGTTTGTCCGGACCATAAATCAGCCGGTGCAGACTCTGGGGTACGATGGCAATCTCCGGTTTTTCACCATTGAATGACACCCACCCGGGCGTCAGATTATGGAAGTAGTAGATATTCGGATGACACACGCCCCAGGATACGGCGTGCCGGGTGAAGCCGGTCAGCCATTTCTGGTAGCTTTCGTGGAGCAGCTCGTAACGGGTCTGATACTGTGGTTTCATTTTCATATTCCTCACGGGGGATAACAGGCAGCAGAACGCCGCCGGCAGGCCGGAGACTGCGTCTGCTGCAGATGAACGGTTAAGAATTACGGACGGGACTGTGCAATACGCGCCTGCAGCCAGGCTTCCACTTCGCTTTTCAGCCATCGGGAGCTGCGGCCCATTTTGATGGGCGCAGGAAAGTCACCATCCTTGATGAGTTTGTAAAACCACTTATCGGTCAGGCCGGTCAGTTGAGTGATAAATGCCATGTCGACCATCTGGTCATCCATCAGTGAAACTGGGGTGATCATGAGAATGTTCCTCCGGATGTTGTTAAACCAGCCGGTGTGGTCATGAAAACAACGCACCACCTTCACCGGCATAACAACCGGGGAGAAACGTAAAAAATAATCGGGAATGTGACCGCCAGGAGATAAACGGGGAGGTTACGGTGGCTGAGCCGTACCGGTATGCCGGGTGGTTGTTACGAAACGATGCTTCCGCACGCGCGCGCGATAAAGAAGGGATGATTTTCGTGAGGAAGAGGGGAAAACTGGCGTTCTGATAATTGCAGAGTTATTTACGGGGCGGTTACGATGGGGCAGACCGTGTCCGGTGGGCAGGCGACAGGTATCACCGATGGGATAAGACTGTCTGATTGGTATTATAAATATATAAGAGAGAGCAAACACATGAGATCAAATACATGAGTTCATATATGTGAAATAAACACGGTGAGTGTGATCAGTGGGCATGATGAGAACGCAGTAGCAACAGACTGCGCTATCCCTGATAGCTGGCGTATAACCTGCGTATATAAAACGTACCAGCAACGCACGTGAACAGAGTGCATTAAGCATCCGTCGTTGACACCGACCTGGTGAGTGACAGTCTGAGAGACCGGTTAAGTGGTGGTACGGGAGTAATGAGTTTGGGGAGGGTACCAGAATGTCAGTCTGGTACGGTATGCTGACAGTATCACGTTAATTGCAGCATAAAGTGATGAGAGGCTAATGGAAGTTAAAACCAGAGCAGTTCCGTCGTTGTTCATCCCGGGAGACACTGGAAAAAGTGATTTCCCACACGCGTTATAAGCTTACTCCAGCGGAGATGGAAGCCTTCAACTCTGCGGTCGATCACCGACTGGCAGAACTGACAATGAACAAGCTTTACGATCGTGTTCCCGCTTCAGTCTGGAAATATGTCATCTGAGCGTTCGGTAATCACAACTGCATCGCGCCAGGTGTTATCCGCTTTGTGATTCTTATTGGCTCTTCTCAGGTTATTAAAAGCTGAATATGTTCCTGTTGTCGGGAACCAGGATAATACCGGGAACGTTAAGCGGTATAGCGACAACAAAGAATTCGAAATCAAAAGGGAATGGTGTACGGAGGTGTAGGCGGTAATGGGCCGATTTTCGGGCATTACCGACCTCTGCTGAGGTTTTCTCGTATTTATCGGGGAGCTGGTGCGTTACTGTCACTGTCTGGCACAGCAAACGCAGAGGTGGCGGGGCGCTCTGCTCCGCTGACTCCGGCTAATCTCTCCCCTTTTACCTACTGCAACAGTACAAATACACTGACGCCTGAAACGACAGCCAGAATCAGCACAGGCAGTAACGTCAGTAGACAAAGCAGACGATCGGTATTTCGGTAATAATCGAAGGGATCTGCTGACACGTAGCCCGGGCAACATTCCGTATTATGAGGGATGGCGTTATCACAATCCCTGCACACCGTTTTGCGTATCACCATCACGTCCTCCTCACAATCTTATCCGTAACCGGCTTTTTGCATTAAAAAAACAACGCTGAAAATTCAGCCGTCAGTCCGGAGACGACAGTCGGGTTATCTCAGAGTGCCTGAGATATTGCCTGGTTGGAGATCACTTCAGGGACTCTGCGCATTTTTTACGGCGTGGTTAATCCGTATGAACGAAACCATACGGAGATTTAACCATGACCTACAAATACAACCCCTTCTGGCAGCAACGTATTCGTGAGACGGTGCGGCACGCACTGGATGTTCATCCCCGTCTGACGGCATTGCGGGTTGATCTGCGTCTCCCGGATGTACCGGCAGCAACGGACGCGGCTGTGATATCCCGCTTCATCAATGCCCTGAAAGCCCGAATCGACGCTTACCAGAAACGTAAGCATCGGGAAGGTAAACGCGTGCATTCCTCGACCCTGCATTACGCCTGGGCCCGGGAGTTCGGGGAGCTTAAAGGCAAAAAACACTATCACCTGCTGCTGCTGGTCAACCGGGATACCTGGTGTCGTGCCGGCGATTACCGCGCTCCGGGGTCACTGGCCGGAATGATTAAACAGGCGTGGTGCAGTGCCCTGGGAGTGGATGTCGGGTGCCATGCCACGCTGGTGCATTTTCCGGCCTGGCCGGCGGTGTGGCTGGAACGCGATGATGATGCTGGTTTACGGGATATGCTGAAGCGTGCTGACTATCTCGCGAAAGAGTACACCAAAGTCAACGGTACCGGTGAGCGCAATTTTGGCTGTAGCCGGAGTTGAGCACGACTGGCGCGCCAATATCCGGCAAACCAAAAGTATGGGTTGTTGTCTGGCGGCAACGATGTATCCACTCGCCCACTGACTGTTTTTTACGTCAGTGTTCCATTGTGTGACAACCACAGTGCTGTAACAGCAACCAGCCTGCTTTACCCAAACTCCAGTCCAGATTTTAACTGAACCGCCATTCACACCCTGACCACGCTGCCCGTACCGGGACGGCTGTTGCCTGCGTGTCGTCTGGCGGCTGAGGAATATGACGATGTACGCAAAATCCTTTCTTGCACTTGATGGCAACGGGCGTCTGACGGGTGCCCGTACCGCACAGACTGCACCTTACGATCGCTACACTTGCCACCTTTGCGGCAGTGCACTCAGATACCACCCGCAATACGACACTGAACGTCCCTGGTTTGAACACACTGACGACGGGCTGACTAAGCACGGTCATGAGTGCCCTTATGTCAGACCGGAACGCAGGGAGGTACGCTTGATTAAGCGTCTGCAGCAATTCGTACCGGATGCCTTACCCGTGGTGCGTAAAGCCAGCTGGCACTGCAGACAATGTCACCACGATTATTATGGGGAGCAGTACTGCACAAACTGCCAGACCGGAGGATTCAGTATTCCCCGGACAACTCAGGAGGAAATATGCGAATTCTGAACTGTTATATGGCGAATGACAGCAAAGGCCATTTTGTTACGGCGAAAGAAGCTGCGAAGCACAACCGACAGGACGTTTTGTGCTGTGTGTCCTGTGGATGCCCGTTAACACTTCAGCGGGGCAATGACGGACAACCACCGTGGTTTGAACATGACCAGATGACTGTCGCTGAAAAAATCCTGCTGCGATGTACCTGGCTTGACCCGGCAGAGAAAGAGGCCCGTCGTTTGCATCTGCAGGGCATGACGGTTCCGGATTATACGGTGAAGGTGAGAAAGTGGTTTTGTGTGATGTGTGACGAAGATTATGAGGGGGAAAAGTGCTGCCCACGCTGCGGTACCGGGGTATACAGCAGGGCGTGGGGGCGGCAGGAGGTGCCGCCGGAAGATGCCAGGGCTGATAATCCGTTACAGAGGCTGTAATGGTTGCCTCCGGAGCAGTTTGCGGTAATGCCGTTCCCGGGAATGGATTGCCAGTGCGGGGACTGTGGAGCTTAATTCCGGTGTTGGTGGCCTTTCCGTTGATTTTGAGCCAACAGCCCTCCTGTGACTGACAGGCTGCCTCGTCATTCCATTCGTATCTCCAGTAACAGGGGGTTGTATTGTATTTTAATGTGCCGGTTCAGGCGTGCGTTTCCCGGCGCGTCTGCACCGGCTTAACCAAATTCAACAGGGATAAAATAGTGTAAATAACCGAAGTATTACTTGCAGAATCGGGGGAAGCATCCGGGGTTTTATTCAACAGGCATGGGAGGCTCCGGCTCTGACAGACATTGTACTGTGGAATGTTGTTACAGGTTGGGGCGGCAACCGTGCCAGGAGACCATGAGCCGTTCACGGCATTAAAGGCCACACTTCAGTCGTTTACATTCCCTGTGGTGGCAGGCATCTTCCGTTAAGGCGTCAGAGCGTTACCAACGTTATGTTGTCATGGCTCACCTTTCATAGTCGATGCTTATCTGGTGACTGAAACTAGCCGCAGATAAAGAGTGTGAAGTTGATACCATGGAGTGGAGTGACGTGCAGGCATGAGATTCGCTCTATGCAGGGTTGTGAGATGAATTCAAACCGGCTGTCAGCGCCAGTAATATTTGAAGATTCGTCCGGTTGTTATCCAGTGTGCATTAAAAACCCAGACATTATGGACAATACAACGGCTTCCATAACAGGGAGGAGCCTGTTTATTATCCGGGCGTAATGACTAACCTTTGTGGGCTTTTTCCCGTCGTGCTTTTAACGTTGAAGGCATTTTCTGCCTGCCGATTCAGGACAGCGACAAAAGCCATATCAGACTATTGGTCAATGATGACCAGCGTCTGGAGTAGATGATAAGCCAAATTGATAAACTGGAATATGTGATGAAAGTGCAACGTAATCAGTCCAATCCGACGATGTTTAACAAGAGTACGGTGTTTTTTCAGTAAGTCATTCGTCTTCTGAATCAGGTGTAATGATCTTTACAGAAGCATTCCGGCAGTGCGTAACATAATCTGCCGGTAACGGACGCTCGCTAATCAGAACATCAAATGCAGAGAGCGGTGCGAGGCTGGCAGAGGCTACTTCATCGAACAAGGCGTGGCGGGCGAGCAAAATTTTCCTTAGTCCACGGGCCATCGCTTTACGCTTAGTGGCAAGATCTTCGGGATTAAACCAGCTGACGCCAAAGTGATCATGTACACCGCTGGCGGAAATAAATATTTTTCGCGGATTGAGAGAGTCTAATGGCGAAGAGTTACTGGCATCGTAAAAAGCATCACTTCTGGCACGATACGTACCACCACAAAGTATTGCTGTCACATTAGGTTTTTCATTCAACGCAACAAAGACACGATGTGAGTAACAGATGCCAGTGAAGGTGATTGCATCCGGGATCATGCTTATAACGAGCGGTATCTCCTGGCCATTATCAAAGAAGATCAGATCATTTTCATTAACCATTCCGGCGGCCAGAATTGCAATAGGTAAGTCATCACGATGATTTCTCGGAACGTCCTGGATTACTGGCATGGATGGTGCGGGTTTATGCACCATTACAATATAGCCACCCAGTAGGGTCAGTGGCAGAGGTTCATCTTCCTGATGGAGATCGCGACGAATAGTCATTACAGAAACTTCCAGCATTCGTGCCGCGTCTTTCAAATGGATTCTGTCGGTTTTCTTAAGTATTTCAATCAAACGTCGGATACGCTCTTTTTGCTTCGTTTCCATCAACTCTCTCCGTAAAATGTTATAAAAATAACATTATGGCATTAGTAAACATTGTTTTAGTTACCATACTATACGACCGACCCTTTGAAATGAAAAGGGTATAGACTGCTGAATTTTCGGTATTAATCCTGTTAGGTTGCTTATGATTAGATAGTGTTAGCCTGAGTGATAAGACTGGAAGTCTATTAAATAAACATCGGGTTGATGTGCTAATCGCGATCTCAGTCACAAATGATGCAAAAGTAACATGCTAATGTTATTTAAATACCATTGTTATGCGAAAGTTTATAAGAGGTAGTGAAATGGACATTGCAGTTATTGGTTCCAATATGGTGGATCTCATTACTTACACTAATCAGATGCCTAAAGAAGGAGAAACTCTGGAAGCACCTGCCTTCAAAATCGGATGTGGTGGGAAAGGTGCTAATCAAGCGGTGGCGGCGGCTAAATTGAATTCAAAAGTCCTGATGCTGACTAAAGTAGGTGATGATATTTTTGCGGATAATACTATTCGTAATCTCGAATCATGGGGAATTAATACCACTTATGTTGAGAAAGTCCCCTGTACCAGCAGTGGTGTTGCACCGATCTTTGTTAATGCCAACTCGAGCAATAGTATATTAATAATTAAGGGAGCGAATAAATTTCTTTCCCCGGAAGATATCGATCGAGCTGCAGAAGATCTGAAAAAATGCAAATTGATCGTTTTACAACTGGAAGTTCAACTGGAAACAGTTTACCACGCGATTGAGTTTGGTAAGAAAAATGGTATTGAAGTGTTATTAAATCCGGCTCCGGCATTGCGTGAGTTAGATATGTCTTATGCCTGCAAATGTGATTTCTTTATCCCGAATGAAACAGAACTGGAAATATTAACCGGTATGTCGGTTGATACTTATGATCATATTCGTTTGGCCGCACGTTCGTTAGTTGATAAAGGGCTGAACAATATTATTGTTACCATGAGCGAAAAAGGCGCATTATGGATGACCCGCGATCAGGAAGTCCATGTTCCTGCATTCAAAGTAAATGCTGTTGATACTAGTGGCGCTGGTGACGCATTTATTGGTTGCTTTTCCCATTATTATGTTCAAAGCGGTGATGTTGAAGCCGCTTTGAAAAAAGCCGCTCTCTTTGCCGCTTTCAGCGTCACAGGGAAAGGTACGCAATCATCTTATCCGAGTATTGAACAATTTAATGAATTTTTAACCTTAAACGAATAATCATCCTGCACAGTTAAAGGTAGCACTATGAACGATAAAAACATCATTCAGATGCCTGATGGGTATCTGAATAAGACTCCCTTGTTCCAGTTTATTTTGTTATCGTGTTTATTCCCGCTATGGGGATGCGCAGCTGCATTAAATGACATATTAATCACTCAATTCAAAAGTGTATTTTCGCTAAGTAACTTTGCTTCAGCATTGGTGCAGAGCGCATTTTATGGAGGTTATTTTTTAATTGCAATACCAGCATCCCTTGTGATTAAAAAGACCAGTTATAAGGTGGCAATTTTAATTGGCCTGACGCTGTATATTGGTGGTTGTACACTTTTTTTCCCTGCCTCGCATATGGCAACCTACACTATGTTCCTTGCAGCTATTTTTGCGATTGCGATTGGCCTGAGTTTCCTTGAAACTGCAGCGAACACATACAGTTCAATGATCGGTCCAAAAGCCTATGCCACATTGCGGCTCAATATCAGCCAGACCTTTTATCCGATTGGTGCTGCGTCTGGTATTTTATTGGGCAAATATCTGGTTTTCTCCGAGGGGGAAAGCCTTGAAAAGCAGATGTCAGGAATGAACGCCGAGCAAATTCACAACTTTAAGGTGCTGATGTTAGAGAACACCCTTGAACCGTATAAGTATATGATTATGATTCTGGTTGTGGTCATGGTGTTGTTCCTTTTAACCCGCTTCCCAACCTGTAAAGTGGCACAGACAAGTCACCATAAACGCCCGTCAGCAATGGATACGCTGCGCTATCTGGCTAGAAATCCGCGCTTTCGTCGCGGTATTGTGGCGCAGTTCCTTTATGTGGGTATGCAGGTCGCAGTATGGTCATTTACCATCCGTCTGGCGCTGGAGTTGGGCGATATCAACGAACGTGATGCTTCAAACTTCATGGTCTATAGCTTTGCCTGCTTCTTTATTGGCAAGTTTATAGCCAATATCCTTATGACGCGTTTTAATCCGGAAAAAGTATTGATTCTCTATTCCGTTATAGGGGCGCTGTTCCTGGCATATGTTGCACTGGCTCCAAGTTTCAGCGCGGTCTATGTCGCCGTCCTGGTAAGTGTTTTGTTTGGCCCTTGCTGGGCGACGATCTATGCAGGAACACTGGATACAGTTGATAACGAACATACAGAAATGGCAGGAGCAGTCATTGTTATGGCTATTGTCGGTGCCGCGGTGGTTCCGGCAATTCAGGGATATATTGCAGATATGTTCCACTCACTACAGCTTTCATTCCTGGTTTCTATGCTCTGCTTTGTCTATGTCGGAGTCTACTTCTGGCGTGAAAGCAAAGTACGTACCGCACTGGCTGAAGTCACAGCGTCCTGAGGAGAACCGTTATGAGTACGCGTATTAATTTGTGGCGGGCGCTTTTTGGCGAGAAACCTCGTATCTTGCTGGAAAATAGTGATTTTACTGTCACGTCTTTTCGATATGACAGCGGTGTCGAGGGGCTTAAAATTGCAAACAGTCGTGGACATTTGATTATTCTTCCCTGGATGGGGCAGATGATTTGGGATGCGCAATTTGATGGACACGGCCTCACCATGTGCAATATGTTTCGCCAGCCTAAACCGGCGACAGAGGTGATAGAGACCTATGGCTGTTTTGCTTTTCATTCAGGTTTGCTGGCTAATGGCTGCCCATCTGCGGAAGATACTCATCTGCTACACGGTGAAATGGCCTGTGCCGCGATGGATGAAGCATGGCTGGAATTAGACGGAGATATGTTACGCCTTAACGGGCGTTACGAGTATGTAATGGGTTTCGGTCATCATTATCTGGCTCAGCCAACAGTGGTCCTTCACAAATCCTCTACACTGTTCGATATTAAGATGGCCGTAACCAATCTGGCTTCTGTAGATATGCCACTACAATATATGTGCCACATGAATTATGCATATATACCAAATGCTACATTCAGCCAGAATATCCCGGACGAAATATTAAGATTGCGTGAATCAGTGCCTTCGCATGTTAATCCCACCGCTCAGTGGCTGGCGTTTAATCAACGGATTATGCAGGGAGAAGCCTCTCTGTCGACGCTGAGTCAACCGGAATTTTATGATCCAGAAATTGTCTTCTTTGCAGACAAACTGGACGCTTATACAGATCAGCCAGAGTTTCGCATGATCTCTCCCGATGGCACTACGTTTGTTACTCGTTTCTACAGTGCTGAACTAAATTATGTGACACGCTGGATCCTTTATAACGGAGAGCAACAGGTAGCCGCCTTTGCATTACCTGCAACCTGTCGGCCTGAGGGGTATCTTGCCGCGCAACGTAATGGCACGCTGATTCAGGTTGCACCGCAGCAAACGCGCACTTTTACAGTCACCACAGGAATTGAATAACCACTCAAGGCCTGAACAGCGGCGCGCTTATCGTTAAGGTAAGCGCGTTTTTTACCCGCCAGGACAAGACTATGATAGCGTTGCCCTTATAGACGATCACATTATCGTCCACTCCAAATTTGCGCAACTACTGTAGAGTGGTGTACTCCACAGCTTCTTTGAGGAGCTTAACCTCCATTGTTTTCTTACCGAGCAAGCACTGCAACTCTTTTATTTATTTGTAGTGGTCAACAAAAACTGGTCACAATTTCAGTTTTTTTCCAGTATCTATTTTCCGATTCGTTCGGCGGTAATCCACCGTTATATTCATGAGGCCGGAGTGCACTATAAAAGTGTATGCGTAAACCGACTGCTGTATGTAGCCATTAAGCCAGTATTGGTAACATAGGTACCCACCTTTTCAACTAGTGGACACCTGTTATGGAACAAAAAACATTATCAGCTGAACCCCGCAGGTTATTTTCAAATGAGTTTAAACTTCAAATGGTTAAACTGGCTTTGCAACCAAGGGGTTCTGTTGCCCGTATTGCCCGGGAGCATGATATCAATGATAATCTTCTGTTCAAATGGCTCAGGCTCTCGCTGATCAAAGGGCGTATATCACGGCGTCTTCCGGTAACGAACTCTTCTGGCATTGGCGTTGAATTATTACCTGTGGAGATGACGCTGGATGAGCGGCCTTACCCCGTTTTTTACGCGAGGTAATTATGAAGATCAATGACTAGCCGTCGAACCGTGTGCATGAACTGCTGCACTGAAACTTCTCAGCTGTAAAATAATCCTTACGCTACGTACTTCTCGGAGCGCTTACGATTAATCGGATGCAGTCCTGACTGGAAGAAAGAAAAATGGAGAAAATAAGAGGAATTAATATCCTCCACGTTCCTGAAATCCTGGAGGATATTAATGTCATCAAAATATTAGCGAACGATAATCCCTAACAAAATACCCAGTGCGCCAAAGTCAGCATCACTGAAGGTGGTGTTAGCAAAACCAATATCACCCAGCACCGGCAATAAGAATACTGGCAGGAAGGTAATAAGCAAGCCCTGAGCGAAGGCACCCAAAATCGCACCACGACGTCCACCCGTTGCATTACCGAATACCCCTGCAGCTGCACCTACGAAGAAGTGCGGCACCACACCAGGAATAATCACGATCATGTTCAGCAGATACAACGTGAACATACCGATTAAACCTGCAGCAAAGCTACTCAGGAAACCAACCAGTACAGCGTTAGGTGCGTAAGGGAAGACGACCGGGCAATCGAGAGCAGGTCTGGCATTCGGAACCAGCTTGTCTGAAATACCTTTGAATGCCGGGACAATCTCCGCAATCACCATGCGCACACCCTGCAGAATGATGTACACGCCAGCTGCGAAGGTAATGGATTGCATGATAGAGAACATGAACCAGTTTTTACCACCGCTAAGCTCTTTCACCGCATCTGCACCCGCAAACAGGCACGTCACCAGGAAAATTATGCTCATGGTAAAAGAGATAGCAACCGGCGTGTCGCGCAAGAACAGCAGACTTTTCGGCACATTCATGTCTTCAGTCGAGTGCTCTTTATTACCAAACTTGCTGCCGATGAAACCGGCCAATACATAAGATAATGTTGAGAAGTGGCCGATGGCAACGTCATCAGAACCGGTCACTTTCTTCATGTACGGATGCGCAATAGCCGGGAAAAAGACCATTGCCACGCCAACAACCAAAGAGCCAACGGCTATAAGCGTAATGCCGGTCATGCCTGCTGTTGCCAGAATTACCGCTACCATCATCGACATAAACAACGTGTGATGACCGGTCAGGAAGATAAATTTCCACGGTGTGAAACGGGCAATCATAATGTTGATAACCATCGCAAAGAACATAATCATCGCCATTTCTTTCCCGAAGCTTTTCTGCGCTACGGAAACAATGGCTTCATTGTTCGGCACTACACCCTGAATACCAAAGGCATGCTGGAAAATGTTTGCGAAGTCACCCAGTGACGACACAACTAAACCCGCCCCTGCGCCTAAAATCACAAACCCCATAATGGTCTTGACGGTACCTTTAATGCATTCGGTTACCGGTTTTTTCTGTGCAATCAGGCCAATCAGGGCGATTAAACCGACCAGCACTGCGGGTTCGGAAAGTACATCGCTCATCAAAAAACGAAAGAAATCCATATCGCCCCCAGCTTACAGTGCGCCTAATTCGGTTAATACCACGGACAAACGTTCTCTCATGGCTTTCTTATCAATCATATTTTCCAGTGCGACGATTTTGCCTGCGACAGACTGCGCGGCTAACTGCTCGGCAATGTCTTTGGTGCCGACATAGATATCACTCGGCGTCCCTTTCGCGGAGCCCAGGTCGACGTGATCAACATCAGCGCTGACGGACAAATCCTTCAAAATGCTTTTAATGCTCATTTCCATCATCAGGCTGGTGCCTAAGCCGTTACCGCAAACCACTGTAATTTTCATAAATGTTCCTCTGGATTAATAGCGCGCAATAACAGACAAAATGTCCTGCGTCGTTTTGGCCGTCAAAATGGCCTGTATGTCTTTTTCGTTATCGAATAACTTGGCGAGTTGAGAAATCGCTTCAATGTGGCTGGTACTGTCGGTTGCAGCCAGCACAATCAGTAATTTCACTGGATCGTTTTCATCGGCATCAAAATTCACACCTGAAGGGATCAGGGTCAGTGCTAATGACAGCTTGTTAGCCCCCTCTTCCGGGCGCGCATGAGGCATCGCAATACCAGGGCCAACCACATAGTACGGACCGATAGTGTCGTGCGAGTGATAGATCGCATCAACATAACGCGGTTCGATAGAGCCGTTTTCAATCAACGGTCGGCATGAAATCGCCACGGCTTCCCGCCAGTCTTTGACCTGTTCCACGACCTGAACGACCTCTGTATTTAATAGATTTTTTAACATGCTACTGATAACTCCCGATGATAATTAACAGGAGAGTAGATATTTTACGCATTAATTAATGTGATGATTGTCGCATTTGATAGCGCTATATGATAACGCTACCAATCTTTGTGATAGCGCTATCATTTCTCTGCCGCCATGCTTTGGCTATATTCGGTTCCTGCATATACAATGCAACAGGATATTTGCTACCGTGGGCAAAAACTGGAAAGAGTAATGGTGAAATAAAAGTAATGAAAACAGCTGGTTGTAATTATCCATGGAGTCGAAATGGAAAAAACACGTAAGCGCCGTGGTACCGGACGGGTGACGCTGCAGGAGGTCGCTAACTTTGCAGGTGTCGGAACCATGACCGTTTCCCGCGCGCTGAGAACACCGGAACAGGTTTCTGACAAGCTGAGGGAAAAGATAGAACAGGCCGTAGAAGAGTTGGGTTATATTCCCAACAGAACTGCTGGCGCCCTTGCATCTGGTCACAGTCATACAGTCGCCGTACTGGTTCCTTCCCTGACAGATAAAGCCAGCTCCCGCTTTATGCAGTCATTACAGCAGGTGCTTAATAAAAATGAATTCCAGCTACTGCTTGGGTGTCATGAGTATAATCAGCTCAAAGAAGCTGAAATTCTGATGACGCTTCTTCAAGGCAACCCGGCGGCGTTAGTTATTTTTGGTTCTCAGTTGGCTGATAAAACTCACCAGATACTCGAGAAAACAAATATACCTACCATTAACGTTATCGGTTCCCCTTTCAGTCCGGCTCAAATTACCATCGAAACAGCATTTTTTGAAGCATCACATAAACTGACCGAACATCTGCTGGAGCAGGGTTATAAGAATATCGGATTTATCGGTGCGCATATGGACAACCGCCTGCAACGTCAGCAACTGAACGGCTGGCATAAAGCAATGCTGAGCCATTACCAGAACACTGATCTTGTTATCACCATGCCGGATGCCGCAAGTCTGCAATTGGGGCGTTACGCATTAAACGAGATATTACTGCGACAACCAGAGCTGGATGCTGTGATTTGCAGCCACGAAGAGATTGCGCTGGGTATAATGTTTGAGTGCCAGCGGCGTTTGTTAAAAATCCCTGGAAATATCGCTGTAGCTTGTCTTGACGGTTCAGACAATTGCGATCAAACACACCCAACTTTGACATCCATCCGTATTGACTACAAAAAAATGGGGATAGAGACAGGTAAGTTACTGATTGGACTATTGAATAATAATCATGATGAATCAGAAGAGTCGCGTATCGTGCAATTCAACTACCAGATAGAATTACGTCAGAGTACATGAGCCTAAAAGAGCGCTATTACAAAGTTAGCTATTGTGGTAGGGATAGCCGTTTCCGGCTATTCCCCGCGCAGTTCCGGATGTATGCTGCTAACGCATCCATTCCTACTTCAGGTATTTGGCGTAGAAGCGGATGCTAAAAACTTGTCGCAAAACCGCAATATCAGCCTGCAGTATCGCTCTCCAGATTATCCATTCCTATATTGATGACAACGACAGGTAAGACTGTGACTCACCAAACTTGGATGTTTTTCTGAGCTTAAAGCTCGTTGCGTGAATAAGGCGAGAGTCAGCGAATCTCATTGAGGCCCGCAGCACCGGCTGCAATAAGGATATAGAGCAGCAATCTACCGTCAACGTCAAAAACACGGAAGCCTTGCAAACGGGATGCGTTCATATAAACAACATGGAGCAGCAACAGTACGATGCCTGTTGTTGCTCAGTCAGGACCTTTTCTGCCATGCGCGAGCCAGCGTCACGATTGATAAATAATGTTCGCAACTGATTACTTTACTGCAACAGACGTGGTTGGTAATAAGCACTGGCGGACAATGCAGGATGGAAGGCTGTTTTCAGGTTGTCCGTTCAGGTACGTTAGATCAGTTCGTTGCGCTAAAGACAACTGTTCAGTCCCTTATGTTACCCGTTATGGCAACCATTGCCCGGTGATAACCGGGCGTGTCATCTGTGCATCCGTTGATTCGTGTGGACTGATAAAGTTTTGTCTGCTGAATCGTTATACGGAATGCTCTTCAGTATGCGTAAGAGAATTTGAGGTTCATATTCATTGATTCAGATTTTTTGAAGAATCACCACATGGGATGTCCATGTGGTTGTATAACTCAGGGCCAGCGCTTAATAATGATGGATGTATTAATGCCGCCAAAGGCAAAGTTGTTACTCTGCAAAAACTCACAATCAACCTTGCGGGCTTCATGCATGATGTAATCCAGCGCGCCACAATTCGGGTCTGGTTTATTCAGGTTTAGCGTAGGCGCAAACCAACCTTCGCGCATCATTTGCAGACTCATCCAGGCTTCGAGCGCGCCACAGGCACCAAGCGTATGACCAAAATAACTTTTCAGCGAGGAGAGCGGCACATTATCACCGTAAATGGTTGCTGTCGCCAGACTTTCTGCCATATCACCGCGATCGGTCGCCGTACCATGCGCTGAAATATAGCCGATATCTTGTGCGCTTAACCCTGCGATTTTCAGCGATTGCTCCATACAATACTGCATGGTTTCGCGCTGCGGCTGGGTAATATGTGCCGCGTCGCAGTTAGTCGCAAAGCCGACGATTTCACCGTAAATGGTCGCGCCGCGCGCTTTGGCATGCTCCAGTTCTTCGAGAATGAGCGTACCTGCGCCTTCACCAATCACCAGTCCGTCGCGGTTTTCATCGAACGGTGAAGGTGTGGTTTTCGGCGCATCATTGTGCTGGCTGGTGGCAAAAAGGGTATCAAACACCGCTGCTTCTGAAGGGCATAACTCTTCGGCACCACCGGCAACCATCACCGTTTGATAACCGTGGCGAATGGCTTCCCACGCATAACCGATCGCCTGGCTGCCGGAGGTACAGGCGCTGGAGGTTGGGATCACCCGCCCGCGCAGGCCGAAAAAGAGGCCAGTATTAACAGCGGTGGTGTGCGGCATCATCTGCACATAGGTGGTGCCGGTGATGTTGTTCGTGTGCTTTTCAGTCAGCATGGTGGCAAATTCGCTCACCGGACCGGTACTGCCGGTCGATGAACCGTACGCAATGCCCGTTTCGCCGCTGGTTAATATCGGATCGCCAATCAACCCTGCCTGCTCTAACGCCAGCTCGCTGGCACGGGTCGACATTTGCGACACGCGGCCCATCGCACGGATACGCTTGCGGGTGTAGTGCTCCGGTAGCGTGAAATCATCAACAGGCGCGCCAAGCAGGGTGTGCAGCCCATCGTAGACCTGCCACTCCGGCATTTTGCGCACCGCATTTTCATACGCCAGTAAGCGTGCAGAAACGTCCTGCCAGTTTTCACCAAAGGCAGTCACGCCGCCCATTCCTGTAATCACTACGCGACGTGTCATAACATCCCTCCGTTGATGGAAATAACCTGGCGGGTGACGTAACCCGCAATATCAGACATTAAATAACTGGCAAGCCCGGCAACTTCTTCCGCCTGGCCCATACGTTTCATGGGGATCATCGACATTGCCTCTTTCAGGGCGCTTTCTTCCATTTCGATCATCCCGGTATCAATAAGCCCTGGCGCGATGCAATTGACGGTGATTTTGCGCTTTGCGAGTTCGATAGCCAGTGCTTTTGTTGCGCCGATAATTCCGGCTTTGGCTGCGCTGTAATTCACCTGGCCGCGATTGCCCATTACGCCGGAAACCGAGGACAGCGTGATGATGCGCCCACCCTGGCGCGCGCCGATCATTGGCATAATGCACGGCTGAATGACGTTGTAGAAACTGTCGAGGTTGGTGTGGATCACCGCATCCCAGTCGTCATCGCTTAAAGCCGGAAAAGCGGCATCGCGGGCGATCCCGGCGTTACTGACCACGCCGTACCAGGCACCGTGTTGCGCGATCTCATGCTCCAGCACTTCCCGACACTGTTCGCGGTTTGCGACGTCGAAACTGAGCAAACGCCCGTTACCCCCGTTGGCGACAATGGCATTCAGCGTTTCCTGAGCGCCTGTGGCGTCACGGTGATAGTGAACGCCAATGTTAAAGCCGTCTGCCGCAAGCTTGCAGGCGATGGCGCGACCAATGCCTTTGCTGGCACCAGTAACCAGAACTGAACGACTCATCAGGACGCTCCTTGTTGAAACAGGGTGGTAAGTTCTTCCGCGGTCGGCTGGAAGGTGTTAATGCGGCCCGTCGCCTCGCCGTCGTTGATGCTGCACTCAAAGCTGCCGAAGCGATCGTCCTGCATCAGCAGTTTGACGGTAATGGTCAGCGTCTGGCCTGCGGGCAGAATGCCAGTGGTGCAAAGCAATTCACGCGCGCCCAGTATCATCCCTAACTCAATACTGTTTTTGCCCTGCTGGTGGCGATGCCAGCCAGACCAGACGCCGACGGTTTGCGCCATCAGTTCAAGGGCAAACCAGCCAGGGAGATTGCCGTCCGGGTCGAGAAACGGTGCCAGTACGCCACTGGGCGAAACCGTCACGCGGCACACCGCGCTGTCATCGCTGACGCTCACCACGTCTTCCAGCAGTAACATGGGCGCGTCGTGGGGCAGATAAGCGCCGGGGGATAAATAGTGGCTCACGAAACCCTCCCGAGCAGAATGCTGGCGTTATTGCCGCCAAAGGCGAAGGAATTGGACAGGATCACCGGACGTGCCAGCGGCTGCGGTTTTTCGATAATGCCACACGGTGGCAGCGTGGGATCGCGCGGCGACAGGCTGAAGTCCTGAGCGGGCAGCGGTAAATCACGCTGTAAAATCAACATACTAATTGCCGCCTCGGTAATGCCAGCCGCGCCGAGCGTGTGTCCGGTCAAATGTTTGGTGGAGCTGCACGGTACGCGTTCGCCAAACAGGGCGTTAACCACCATTGATTCAATCTGGTCGTTGAGCTGTGTGGCGGTGCCGTGCAGGTTGATATAGCCGACGTCATCCGGCGTAAGCTGCGCATCGGTCAGCGCCTGATTAATAGCGCGGATCGCTCCTTCGCCCTGCGGATGCGGGGCTGAAATATGGTAAGCGTCGCTCGATTCACCAACGCCCAGCAACGCGATGGGCTGCGGTTCCCGGGTCAGCAGCATTAGCCCCGCCCCTTCACCAATGGTGATACCTGCGCGGTCACGACTAAACGGCTGACATAAGGTTGGCGACAGCGATTCGAGGCTGTGAAAACCGTTAATCGGCATTCGGCTCAGGGTGTCTGCGCCACCCACAATGGCGGCATCGACCAGCCCCGCTTCGATAAGCCTGCGCCCGCTGATCATTGCTCTGGCACTGGAGGAGCAGGCGGTTGAAAGGGTATAAGCCGGGCCGTCGAGCGCCAGCCAGTGGCTGAGAAAACGCGACGGATCGCCGAGTTCTTGTTGTGCATAGTGCCACGTGGTGCTCGGCTGCCCGTGGGTGTGCAGGTTAACGTGCGTGTCGCCTTCATGCAGGCCGGAGGTGCTGGTGCCAAGCACAATCGCGATGCGCTCGCAGCCATATTTCGCGATAGCGTCATCAACCTGCGGCTGGAGCTGCGCCAGCGCCGCCAGCAGGATCTGATTGTTGCGCGAGCGATGCGCAGCGAATTTTTCCGGGATAAGCGGAAGCTCGCCATCCACGCCAGCCAGGACCGCCTGCGGATGCCCCTGCAACCAGCCTGCGCGTGGGCGCATGCCGGGGGCGACACCGCGAGCCAGGTTGGCTGCGATTTCGTCAAGGTTATTTCCCAGGGCGTTGATCATGCCGACGGCGGAAATATAAATCATATCAGTCACCTAAGTATTGAATGGTGATGTGGTATTTAAAGACATGCTGCTCAATTCTGATTGGCACGCGTTTTCCCTGGCGATTCAGATAGGTGATTTCCGTGACCAGTTTGCCGCTGGCGTTACGCAGCTCGCGTTTGTCACCGTTGTCGCGAAGTGTCCATCCTGCGGGAAGTTGCGGTTGCCAGGCGCTAATCGGCCAGTGGCTGAGCATCACGTCAGCCAGTACCTGACTTGCGGGCGGTAACTGTGGGACGACGATGGATTGCTCGGCGCGTAGCCCTTGCGCATCGTAGGTCACCAGAAACAGGCGAATGCCGACCGACGACAGCCCGGCAAGGGTGATTTTCTGATCGTCGGCGTTAAGCATCACTAACAGCGACTGGGTTTTGCCGTTGAAGCTGCCGGTCAACAGTTGCTGCGAATTGACTGCGGGTGAAATCCCTGGTGCCGGCAGCGTGATGCGCGTGCCAGGTTGCAGCCACGCCTGCGGGCGGCCTTCCTGTTCTGGTTGCGAGTGGCTACAGCCGGTGAGGATAAGCGTAGCGGTCAGGGCGAACGCTCGCCAGAATGTGGATTTGATCATTTTTTTGTTCTCTTTTTATCGGGCATAGCCAGCGGCGAAAGCAGGAAGGCGGTGAAAATACCGCTCACCAGCACAATGCCAAAACTGCTGATGGCCTGGGTGGCGCTGAATACCAACATTCCCAGCGTCAGCAAGGTGGTGAGCATTGCCAGCGCGATCGCCAGTAGCGAAGTTAACGGTGTACCGCGCGGATTACTGAAAAACAGCGTGTAGTTGATACCGATGCCAAGCACCAGCACCAGCGCCAGCAGCGAAAAGAGATTCACCGCCTGCCCGCTCATCGCCAGCACCGCCAGACCACAGCCCAGCGAAAGCACCGAAGGCACCAGGCTGATAAGCCCTTTGCGCCAGCCGAGACGGGCCACTGCGCCGCAGGCAATCACTGCCAGCGCCACCAGCAACAAGCCGGTTAAGACGTAGCGGTAAAGTGCGAACAATTCATCAAAGGAGCTTTTGCGATCAACCCAGGCAATGCCGCAAGGGTAATAGCTGGCGATTTCCTGCAACAATGCGCTACTTTTAACCCCTTCAACCGGCACCAGTACACCGCTTTCGCCGTTTTCCAGCGTCAGCCACAGCAGACGCCAGCCTTCACTGGCGGGGCTTGCCAGCCATTCATCGACCTTCACCGGCATGGCGTTGAGATCTGGTTTCACCGCCGTCAGCCCTGCATTTTGCAGTGCTTTTGTTACCGTCGGGGCAGCCGTTTTCAGCAGGTCTAAGTCTTCCTCCTGCCGCGCCAGGGAGTTCAGCGGAATAGTGCGGTAGTTGCTGATAAGCCCCTCTTTTTTCGCATACTCAAGTGAGGCGGTATATTTCTCCAGTCGCCGCAATGTTTGCTGTGGGGAGTCGCCGTAAACTACAAACCATTTTTGATCGACGCTTTGTCCGGTCAGGGCGGTAATGGCTTTCTCCTGCGCCAGAATGTGCTGCGGCAGCGCCTGTAACTGCGAGATATCGTCATCGACGCGCAGCATTGACATCCCCGCCAGCGAAAACAGCGCCAGCGCAACGGGCAGACCCCGCGACAGTTTTTTATTGCGCCGCCACGCTGCCAGCCAGCGTAGCATCAGCGCCATCGCCGGAACCGGGCGCACCGGCAGACCACGGCACAGCCACGGATGCCAGAACAGGACGGTCAGACAGGAGGCGCTCAACCCGACGGCGGCAAAAATCGCCATCTGGCGAATGCCGGGGAAGGGGGTGAGCATCATAATCAGATATGCCGCCACGGTTGTGAGCAGCGCCAGCAGCAGGGCATTGCGTACTTTCGCCAGGCTTTGCCACGGCGAAACGTCGTTGCCGTGCACCATCCGCTCGGTGAGATAATAGAGCGTGTAGTCAGCGGAAATGCCGATAACGCTCATGCTCATCACCAGCGTCATCAGGTGTAATTCACCGAAAATCAACAATGTGGCGGCCGTTCCCGCCAGCGCGCCGATGCCGATGGAAATCACGCAAAGCAGCAACGGGCGCAAAGAGCGGAACACCGCCACAATCAGCAATATCACCCCCAGCAGCGTTGCCACGCCCAGGGTGGAGATATCCTGCTTCGCCTGTTGGCTGGCGTAATCGCTGTAAAACACCGTGCCGCGTGAGAGCAACTGCGCCTGCGGGTAACGCGTTTTCAGAGCCTTTTCCAGCGTATTCAGGGTCGTGATGAGCTGGTGGGTTTGCTGCATATCAAACGACGATCCCGCCAGTTCGCCGTGCAGCAGATACCAGTAATTGCCCTGGGGATCCTGTGTCACCAGCCAGCCGTCCATTAGTCGTAAACGCTGGCCATTTTTCGCCATCGCCAGCTGCGAGCCGCGCATTAACATCAGCGGATCGTTTTGCAGCTCCTTGCCGCTTACCCCGGAGAACGCAGAATAAAGCTGGGAGAGGATCCACTTCGCCTGCGCTTCGCCACCATTTTGCAGGCGGGCGCGGGTGTCGGGGTCAATCAGGCCGTTGCGGTGCTGCCAGAAAAACGCTCCCCACGCCTGCTGGCTGGCGGCATCCATTGGCCCTTTAATGTCGCCGAGCGCAGCGGATTTTTGCAGCAGCGTCAGCCACTCCTGAGCCACCCTGGGATTAGCCTCTTTACCGGGGCTGACCAGCCACACCAGTTGGCGGTCCAGACGCTGCATAAAGCCGTCATTCAGCGCCGGAGGAATATCGCCCATCGCCTGTTTGGGTAACATAGCCAGCACGCTACTGTTCAGTCGTGATTGTGGCAGCAGGATCAGCAACGCCGCCGCCATGACCAGGCAGACTAGCCCCCATAACAGCGCGGGGCGTTTACTGGGTGGCAAAGCGTTGGCGTTCGTCATCGGTCAGTTGCGCTGGTGTCAGTTGATGTTGGGTAAGAGCGATATCGGTGCGATCGCCCTGTTTATCATTAAGCTGAATGCTCTCCAGATAGGTTTGCCCGGCGAGATCGATGGTGTTGAAAATTTTGTCCAGCGGCGTGGTGGTCGGCGTCAGGCGCAGCGTCCAGCGGCCTTCGCCTTTGTCGGCAAATTCGACGCGGAAGTTTTGTTCCAGCACTTTGCGATCGGCCTGGAACAGCGCGCGCAGCAGGTGGTTAAACTGGAACATCTGCGGGTTGTTTTCTGCCGTGATGATTTGCGGCGGCTGACCGTTGATCACCTGCACCATGCGTTTATCGTCCAGTAATAGTTGCATGGGGAACGGTGAGGTTTGATCCCACAATAACCCCTGGTCGCGGGCGATCAACATCTGACCCTGAGATCGCAGCGGCTGCGGCAGATCTTTAATCGTCCGGGTTTGATCGAAATGGGCGCGGATCACCGGTTGTTCGGTAAAGCGTTGCTGAAGATCGTCCCGGGTCAGGGCGCTCACAAACGGGCTAATCAGCAGCGCCAGCAGCGGTAAAAATTTCATGGTTTGACTCCCATGCGTTCAAACAGAATATCGGGGCTGACAAAGCACAGTTCGCGGCTTTGCTCGTCGACTGCGACCTGAATGGTGTATCCGGTGGTGGCGCGTTTGCCCGTTTCGGCATCGAAAATCTGATAGCCAATCCGCAGACGGTTTTCGAACTCTTCGATATGCGCACGCACGCGGATGCGTTGCTCAAAGGTGAGGGCGTGGCGATATTTCACCCGCGCATCGACCACTGGCCACAAATAACCGGACTCTTTCATCTGCCGATAGCCGTAATTGAACTGGTTGAGCAGCGCCTCGCGGGCCACTTCAAAGTAGCGAAAATAGTTACCGTGCCAGGCCACGCCCATCATATCGACGTCGTGAAAGGGAATGGTCAGCTCGACTTCAGCGGTAAATCGGGGATCGTTAAGCACCCTTTACTCCTTGTCCTGAATTTCCGGCAGTTGCCAGAAATCGAAAAAATTAAACCAGTCGAGGGGCGACTGGAGCGCGTAATGTTCCAGACGCGCGGCGTAGTGGTCGATAGCGTTTTGCAGCGCCTGTTGGCGTTCGCCACGCGGCAACAGCAGCAGGTCGGCAAAGGTTTCGCAGTGAATATGCAGCTTGCCGTGCTGGCGTAGGGCGAAAATCAGATTCACCGGGCAGCGCAAAATAGAGGCGAGAATAAACGGCCCCTGTGGGAAGGGCGCAGGCTGGCCCATAAACGGACTCCAGCAGACGCGCCAGTCGCCGCCGCGTTGCGGGGTGACGGCGATGCGGTCACCGACAATCGCCACCCATTCGCCGTTATCCAGCTTCTCTTTCAGCAGGATGGCGGTTTCCGGGCCGATATCTGTTACCGGCATCAGGTTAATGCCTGCCTGGGGAGCCATCTCCTGCATTATCTGTTTAAAGCGTTGGGCGTTTTCGCTAAACACCAGCGCGTTAATGGTTTTGTAGCCCTCAATTTTTGCCAGCGCCCGGCACACTTCCACATCGCCAAGATGTGAGGCCAGCAGTAATTTGCCGCGCGGATCGCGGACGTCAAGCGCCGCTTCTGCGCCTGGCGCAAACAGCACATCACGCCCGAGTTGCAGCTCGCCGCGCCAGCTGGCGATTTTGTCGAGCATGGCGTTGCCGAAACGTAGAAAGTGCTGATAGCTGTTGATTTTTGCTGCCTGTGGTTGTTGTTGGCGCACACGGGCGAGCCAGTCTTGCGACGCTTTACGCGCACGAGCAGCGGTGAGCCAGTAGACGCCAACCACCGGGTAAAGCAGCGCGGTAAACGCCGTTCTTCCCAGCAGACGCCAGACCAGCAGCATCAGGCGCATTCCCCATAACCCTTTAACTTCACTCTGCCGCGCCCAGTGGCTGGAAGAGTGGCACATCAGCAGTGAAGGAATACGCGGCAACATGCCGAAAAACAGACGCGTGTGCATGAGCGAGATGCGGACGTTATCTTTCAGGGCATCAAAATGCGAAAGCCCGTCCAGTGGATAGGTGACGCGGGTCGGCACGAAATAGCTGGTATTTCCCTGCCAGTAGAGGCGCACCATCACTTCGGTGTCGAAATCCATCCGCTTGCCGATGGTGGCGCGTTTTGCCAGTTGCAGCGTCGGCGCAACCGGATAAACGCGAAAACCGCACATGCTGTCTTTCAGTTGCAGGGAGAGCGTTTCGATCCATACCCAGACGTGGGTGACCCAGCGCCCGTACAGCCGTGAGCGGGGAATGGAGTCATCGTAAATTGGCTGACCGGAGATCAGCGCCACAGGGTGTTGTTCAGCGAGTGCCAGCAGTTTGGGGATATCTTCAATCGCATGTTGACCGTCAGCATCCACCTGCACCGCATGGCTGAACCCTGCGTCTGCCGCTGCCTGCAAGCCACGCATCACTGCTGCGCCTTTACCTGCGTTTTCTGCCAGGCGAATTAAGGTCACGCCAGGCTGTTCGCTAACCAGATTATCCAGTTGCTGTTGCGTGGCGGCATCGCTGCCGTCATCCACCACAATACAGGGCAGATTAAATGGCTTAAGACGCGCCAGCACGCCCGGCATCATCGCGCCGTGGTTGTAGCAGGGGATCAACACGCAGGGAGAAAAGTTTACCGACATAGACGGATCTTCCCGCTACTGGCGGTGTGGCGGGCGTCACCGTCGTGACGCTGATAGCAGAAAGTGAGTACCTGACTTGTTTCCTGCCATGTTAATTGCAGGGTAACAGTCGTCTCAGGTATAAGTGGCGCCAGAAATTTAACATTCTGGATACTACGAAAACGCCAGCCCGGAGCAAGCAGCGTGGTAGCATAATGCATTACCCAGTCCAACTGGGCCACGCCTGGTAACAGAGGCTGTACGGCAAAATGACCATTAAACCAGTAGAGCATCGGGTCAAGGTATAGAACGATTTCCATCTCCTGCGGTTGAACCAGATGGCGCTCAATTTCATGGCGTATCATGAAATAACTCCTGTAATTGCGCATAGACACGCTTGTTCATACTGTTTACTGGTATTTCATCAATAATGCGCCAGTAACGAGGTACTGCAACAGGTTCAAGCCATGGTAATAGTGCTTTGCGCCAGGACAACTCCAGAGTTTTCCCTCCGGAGCATTGCCATATTTGACGGGCCTCTTTATTTGGTACAACCACGACACCGATAGCCTGGCGGCCATTGCGTATTAATGGTATTGCAGCGACATCCATAATACCGTCAAGTGCCAGAAGTCGTTGTTCGATTTCAACCAGTGATATCCGCTTCTCCTCTATTTTTACCACTCGACCACGTCGTCCGATCAGGTGGAACTGACCGTTTTCATTGAATTGCAACATATCGTCAAGCACCAATCCTTCAGCAGGGATTAGTGGCGAAAAGACACGAACCCCCTCACTTTCCTGTGAAAGATGAACATCAGAAAAAGTAAACCAGGGGATATTATCCTGTTGACGGTAACGCCATGCGAGAATACCTGTTTCGGTACTACCATAGATTTCATCGGGCCATATATTCAGCCAGGTGGAAGTTTTCTCTACATCCTGCCATGGTAGCATACCGCCGGCAGAGAGAATCATTTCCACTGGGGGAGGCGTCAGATGAAGGTCGAGTCGCTTAAGGAACGCCGGGCTGCTGACAAAGGCATAGCGGTAGGTATGGCTTAATGCGGCAAGTTGCTCAGAATACCAGAGCATTGCGGCATGCAATGGCAGGCCAAGTGCCATGGGTAAAAAAATACGGAAAGTTAGCCCATACAGGTGCTGAGGCATCACGGATGCTACAAAACGACAGCCCAGTAGTCGGTCTGCAAAGTGAGTTGCCAGCATGTTTGCTTCTTGATCAAGGCTGATAACAGGTTTTGCAATTTGTTTTGGTTGTCCGGTTGAACCCGATGTGAAAAGTTCAATAAACGCGTCAGAAGCAATATCATCAAAGGCTATCGTGCTGGTCGTCATCTGGTGAGATGTGCTTACAACAAACTGTGGACCGTTCCAGCCCAGCCTTTTATCACTCAGGACGCAATCAAACAAGGAGCGTTGTACATTTAACAAAGCGGCGCGATTATGGCCCGGGATTACCGGGATTACCGGGATTTTACCTGAGTGTAGCGTGGCCAACAACGCTACAATAAAAAGATAGCTGTTTTCAAAACAAAGTGCCCAGCGATTGCCTGGCTGGTCGCGTAAATGGTCGATCAAAAGCGCTACATCATGCCGCAGATGCCCCAGTGTCCAGGTATATTCCCCAAGCCAGGCAACAGGAGTTGTTACAGGGCGAGAGGCTGTCAACCACTGTGAAAGTGAGAGAGTCTGATTCATGGTGTTTTCCGTTTGATCATCTTACGACGTATCAGCCATTCCCCTGCAGTCAGGAAACCTATCAGAAGGTAAGCAATGATACCGTTCCAGGCTGTCCACAAGGGCATGTTGCCATACAAGGTGGTAAATAACGCAATACTGCCATTGAAAATAAAAAACAGGCACCAGACCTGCGTTACGCGGCGGGTATATCGCACGGCCTTTTCCGGGAGGTCTGGCTCCTGCAAACGTGCCAGCCGCTCAACTATCGGCATTGTCGACCGCAGCGAACCGCCAAAAACCGCCAGCATGACTGCGTTAACCACTACCGGGTAAAACAGCAGTAACTGGTACGTTTTCAACAGAAAACTGGAGACACACAATACAATGCCCACAACAGCAACGATTTTTGTGACGACCTGGAGCGGCCCCGTCTGGCGACGGGGCTGGCGCAGGCGCAATAAAAGCAACAGCGCCATCAGCGGCAACAGCCAGTGCAGGCTGTTATGCACCAAACCTAGCCAGATTAAAAAAGGCCAGACGAGCAGCAATAATCCGGTCAGCAACTTAATCATCGGTAGCGAGCGAATGCCCGACATCAAATTAGCCTTCTTGTAGCAGGCGTTCTACAGCCTCGACAACATCCTGGACTGTACGCACTGCTTTAAACTCTTCCGGCTTGATTTTCTTACCGGTTTTCTTTTGCAGGTGCACAATCATGTCAACGGCGTCGATGCTGTCCAGTTCCAGATCTTCGTACAGTCGCGCTTCAGGTTTGATGTCCTGCGGATCGATTTCAAACAGCTTAACCAGCAGGGCTGAGACTTCCTGATAAATGGTTTGTTGGTCTGTCATGATGGTTTTCCTCAGGCACGTTGCGCAGCAATGAAAGAGGCCAGAGTGGCGACGGAGAAAAAGTGCTGACGCATTTCTTCGCTTTCCGCAGAGAGCACGATGCCGTACTCATTTTTTACTGCCAGTCCCAGTTCCAGTGCATCGATAGAGTCCAGCCCTAAACCGTCGCCAAACAGTGGCGCATTGATATCAATATCATCAGGAGTCAAGTCGTCCAGATTGAGGGTGCTGATGATGAGGTTTTTAATTTCCAGATAAAGCGCTTGCATTATTTATTCCTGATAGAGGTAAACAACCTTGCTGTAATTGAAGCAAAAGATGCCGGTTTAACTGTCTTGCAGCCAGCGTCGGCTCTTGTGAAGTTGCATCGTAAAATTTATTGATTTCTACCCGCCCACGGACTTCAACCGTAAAAAACGGCCTGGCAGGCGGGACGTCATACCACTTACTTTGTTTATCCAGCAGATGCTCGCTACAGCCGATCGTCACGATGCGTAAATCGCTGGTGCAGCGCACGGCAATATTCGCTGCACCGCGCTGTAACGTCATTTTTTCACCGGGCTTCGTTCGTGTGCCTTCGGGGAAAATCAGGATAGTGTCACCCTGTGCCAGTCGCTGTTGGCAGCGGGGTAACAGGGTTTCTGCTTCGCTGTTGATTAAATAATCTGCCGCTCGCACGACGCCGCCAAGAAAAGGATTTTTTAACAGCGCGCTTTTCACCAGGCAGTCAGTTTCTGGCATGACTGATGCCAGCAGCACGTAATCGATCAGCGTGGGATGATTGGCTACGACGAGGCAACCGCGTTCCTGACGTAAAATTTCAGCGCCATCAATACGATAATCCAGCACGCCAAGCCCTTTCGCGACAGTTAAAAACAGGCGAAAACTGGCGGCAATGCTGCGACGTGCCAAACGACGGCGGCGGGAAGTATCCCACACCAAAACTAACAATATGTTAAACCACACGACTGAAAGCAGCAGGCCGCCGAGACCAAACAGGACAAAACATAACCCGGTCATGACCAGTCGCCATGCCCATCCCAGGCGCGACATCAGCTTACTCATCTGCGGCTCCAGCGCCATTGCACGCGCTCGCCAGGCAGTGAAAAAGCATCTGCATTTTGTAAATAGTGCTGTAAAAACAAGATGCTTTGCGGCAGTGTTGTTTCATTTACCGCAATGGCTGGCTGCGTTTCACATTGCCAGTCATCGCCAGCTTCAATCACCAGCGCGACGGCGTACGGCCAGGTAGGCATTTCTGCGGGCAGTTGCGGGTGATAAAACTCAGGTAGAAAGCCATCAAAATCGACCATCAACACGCGCTGGTATCCCGCTTGTAGCAGGCTAAGCACTTCACACAAACCTTGCTGGAAACTGTCGCGACCAGCCGAAAGCGATGACGAAACGATCGGCTGTTTGGCCACAATGGTCAGGTTACCCACGGAAGAGTTGTGTACGGAAAGCGCGAAGTCCGTCGGAGAAAGCGCCTGTTCGGTTGCCAGTGCATGAACAATGCGGTAATTGCGCTCCAGTTCGCCATGACGACTGGTATACAAAACAGCGTCTGGCTGATGGCGGCGTAGCATTGTCAGACCGCATTCAACAGCCAGTTTGCTGCCTGAACTGAGACGACGAGCGGTCATCATTGGCAGTTCACTTAATTTTGCCAACGGCGCGGCAGGGTCAATCGCCCACGGCTGGCGCGACCATGCTTGCCATTGCTGCACATCGCTAAGTCCAGGCGCCAGTGCCTGCCAGTTGGTAATATTTAATGCAAATTTCATCAACGCGCGCCCGCGGTAAACCAAAATTATTAAGTGACGATTATTTCTTTTGGCATATCAAAAGTGTATGCCCAACGCCTAAATTATCGTGACGCTCTGTTACCTGGAATCCTGCTTTATTCAGATAGTCGTAAAATTTCTCTGCACTATAGAAACGGCTGTTACCGTTTGCCATGCAGGTAAAATAAAGTGAGGATGCATTCAGGCTAAACGATGTCGCTTCAAACCGCTGTGCATCCCAGAACAACTCCATGATGCAAAGTTTTGCGCCAGGCTTCATTACGCTGGCAATTTTGCTGAGTATGCTAATTATTTGTTCGGGTGAAAAACAGTCTAAAAATTGGCTCATCCACCAGATATCAGCCTCGCCTGGTAATGGGGCATCGCTTAGCATATCCACCGCATGGAAATCTATGCGATCAGAAAAACCTGCATTCGCGATATTTTCTTTCGCCAGTACGATTTGTTGTGGCAGATCTAATAACGTAACGGCGATGTTTTCATTGAATTTGCAGCAGCGCAAAGCCCACTTACCCGTATTGCCACCCACATCGTACAAGGTTGTGGGGTTGTTGGCGAATACATAAGGCAGTGCGGCGTTAAATGCGCCATCTGAATAGTAATGATCAAACGCAAACCAGCTATCACGTGCGGCGTCTGGTAATTGCGAAAGTGCCGGATATATCGTCGGCCAGTCGCCAAATACTTTTAACCCGGAAGGTTTTCCTTCATTGAGTGAATCGGCAAGGAAGAAGAGCCCCTGGTAACAGACATCCTGGGTGAAATCCATATTCACGCGAGTCATAGTGTCATGCAGGAGGTAATGACCGATTTTCGCCAGGTAATAAATTCCCTCTTTACAGGTAATAATTCGCCCGCTTAAGCCCATATCCAGTAACACACCCACGGCATATTCATTCAGGACTGTGTGCTCAGTAATCGCATTAAGGGGAGCTCCCTGTTTACCCTGTTGATCCAAATAATCTAATATTCCTGCATTGCGCAGGCACAAAGCTGCCTGGAAAAGCATAGGAGCAAAGGCAATCCGCTGTGCTTCGGTGATGGCATCCAGTGCGCTGAGCGTGTCCTGTTCGTACATATATAACCATTCTTATAGAGAAAGTTAAATACTATCGGGCCATTCCAGCCCGATATCAGCATCACTATAACGTTGCTCCTGTAGATAAGTTAACCTGTATATCTTTATCTAGGTTACGCACCCAGCGGTTATAGTTTTTATGAATTTTTCCATCAGAAGCCTGCAGATTCAGGCTACTGTCATATTTGATGTTATAGTAGGTAGCTGTATATGTAATACGAACCTCTGCAACGTGATTTCGTGTTTGATAGCGAGCTTTAATAACTCCAGGGGACACTTGCGTCATAATCCACTTGCGCTGCGCACCTGCTTTCAAAATGGCATTTTTAACCTGCTCCTGAGTATGACCCACACTGACAGTGGTGCTTATCTGTTGCACTGGGGCCGTACGGGCACAGGCACTCAACATACTGATAAAAATTGTGATGGCAAACCATTTTATATAACGTTTCATTAGTGCCTCTTATGTATGCAATACAATTATATAATTAAATAGTAATAACAGACAGTATATCTGTATAAATCCCAGACTTCTTACCCGAAATATATTTGGGGTTATATTGGATTGTCAATGTCTGGTTGTGACAGGGACCAAAGATATGCCGGTATCATTTTTGTAAATGGTTTGTGAGGTGGAGAGCCCTCTGCGGTAAGCTCCCTCGACATTCCTTTTTTATTTATCCGCAGATATTCTTATTCTGATATTGATAAAACACGGGGTATGGATTGAGACTGAACAGCTTGTTGTGCCCGGTTTTAATGGTAAATGCATATGTGTCCCAGAATTGATATTGACTTCCTAGTACTCAATATTCTGAAAAGCTGAAGAAAGATCACGTTTTTGACATTTTTTTGATGTCTTGTCATAAAACTGTTTCATGACAGACTTTTTCAGGTGTAAATTTTCTCGCTGACACTTTGTGACATGAATTTACACTGGCATCACACAGGCCAGAATACGGGGAGAACATGCAGCGCCGGCAGAACAACATTCTGACGATAACGTCCCTTTTATCCCGTGCGTTGTCTGTCCCCTGTTGTGATATGTTCCGGCGCAGCTCTCCGTGGATATGCTATCTCTCCCTCTCCGTTTTTTCTGGTTTTTTTATCCCCGCATTTTCGTCTCCGGCAGCCATGCTGTCTCCGGGTGACCGCAGTGCAATTCAGCAGCAACAGCAGCAGTTGCTGGATGAAAACCAGCGTCAGCGTGATGCGCTGGAGCGCAGTGCGCCGCTGACCATCACGCCGTCTCCGGAAACGTCTGCCGGTACTGAAGGTCCCTGCTTTACGGTGTCACGCATTGTTGTCAGTGGGGCCACCCGACTGACGTCTGCAGAAACCGACAGACTGGTGGCACCGTGGGTGAATCAGTGTCTGAATATCACCGCTCTGACTGCGGTCACGGATGCCATGACGGACAGCTATATACGCCGGGGATATATCACCAGCCGGGCCTTTCTGACAGAGCAGGACCTTTCAGGGGGCGTACTGCACATAACGGTCATGGAAGGCAGGCTGCAGCAAATCCGGGCGGAAGGCGCTGACCTTCCTGCCCGCACCCTGAAGATGGTTTTCCCGGGAATGGAGGGGAAGGTTCTGAACCTGCGGGATATTGAGCAGGGGATGGAGCAGATTAATCGTCTGCGTACGGAGCCGGTACAGATTGAAATATCGCCCGGTGACCGTGAGGGATGGTCGGTGGTGACACTGACGGCATTGCCGGAATGGCCTGTCACAGGGAGCGTGGGCATCGACAACAGCGGGCAGAAGAATACCGGTACGGGGCAGTTAAATGGTGTCCTTTCCTTTAATAATCCTCTGGGGCTGGCTGACAACTGGTTTGTCAGCGGGGGACGGAGCAGTGACTTTTCGGTGTCACATGATGCGAGGAATTTTTCCGCCGGTGTCAGTCTGCCGTATGGCTATACCCTGGTGGATTACACGTATTCATGGAGTGACTATCTCAGCACCATTGATAACCGGGGCTGGCGGTGGCGTTCCACGGGAGACCTGCAGACTCACCGGCTGGGACTGTCGCATGTCCTGTTCCGTAACGGGGACATGAAGACAGCACTGACCGGAGGTCTGCAGCACCGCATTATTCACAATTATCTGGATGATGTTCTGCTTCAGGGCAGCAGCCGTAAACTCACTTCATTTTCTGTCGGGCTGAATCACACACACAAGTTTCTGGGGGGGGTCGGAACACTGAATCCGGTATTCACACGGGGGATGCCCTGGTTCGGCGCAGAAAGCGACCACGGGAAAAGGGGAGACCTGCCCGTAAATCAGTTCCGGAAATGGTCGGTGAGTGCCAGTTTTCAGCGCCCCGTCACGGACAGGGTGTGGTGGCTGACCAGCGCTTATGCCCAGTGGTCACCGGACCGTCTTCATGGTGTGGAACAACTGAGCCTCGGGGGCGAGAGTTCAGTGCGTGGCTTTAAGGTGCAGTATATCTCCGGTAATAACGGTGGTTATCTGCGAAATGAGCTGTCCTGGTCTCTGTTCTCCCTGCCATATGTGGGAACTGTCCGTGCAGTGACTGCACTGGACGGTGGCTGGCTGCACTCTGACAGAGATGACCCGTACTCGTCCGGCACGCTGTGGGGTGCTGCTGCCGGGCTCAGCACCACCAGTGGCCATGTTTCCGGTTCGTTCACTGCCGGACTGCCTCTTGTTTACCCGGACTGGCTTGCCCCTGACCATCTCACGGTTTACTGGCGCGTTGCCGTCGCGTTTTAAGGGATTATTACCATGCATCAGCCTCCCGTTCGCTTCACTTACCGCCTGCTGAGTTACCTTATCAGTACGATTATCGCCGGGCAGCCGTTGTTACCGGCTGTGGGGGCCGTCATCACCCCACAAAACGGGGCCGGAATGGATAAAGCGGCAAATGGTGTGCCGGTCGTGAACATTGCCACGCCGGACGGGGCCGGGATTTCGCATAACCGGTTTACGGATTACAACGTCGGGAAGGAAGGGCTGATTCTCAATAATGCCACCGGTAAGCTTAATCCGACGCAGCTTGGTGGACTGATACAGAATAACCCGAACCTGAAAGCGGGCGGGGAAGCGAAGGGTATCATCAACGAAGTGACCGGCGGTAACCGTTCACTGCTGCAGGGCTATACGGAAGTGGCCGGCAAAGCGGCGAATGTGATGGTTGCCAACCCGTATGGTATCACCTGTGACGGCTGTGGTTTTATCAACACGCCGCACGCGACGCTCACCACAGGCAGACCTGTGATGAATGCCGACGGCAGCCTGCAGGCGCTGGAGGTGACTGAAGGCAGTATCACCATCAATGGCGCGGGCCTGGACGGCACCCGGAGCGATGCCGTATCCATTATTGCCCGTGCAACGGAAGTGAATGCCGCGCTTCATGCGAAGGATTTAACTGTCACTGCAGGCGCTAACCGGATAACTGCAGATGGTCGCGTCAGTGCCCTGAAGGGCGAAGGTGATGTGCCGAAAGTTGCCGTTGATACCGGCGCGCTCGGTGGAATGTACGCCAGGCGTATTCATCTGACCTCCACTGAAAGTGGTGTCGGGGTTAATCTTGGTAACCTTTATGCCCGCGATGGCGATATCACCCTGGATGCCAGCGGCAGACTGACTGTCAACAACAGTCTCGCCACGGGGGCCGTCACTGCAAAAGGTCAGGGCGTCACCTTAACCGGCGACCATAAAGCGGGAGGTAACCTGAGCGTCAGCAGCCGGAGCGATATCGTTCTCAGCAATGGAACGCTTAACAGCGACAAGGACCTCAGCCTGACCGCCGGCGGCAGAATCACTCAACAGAATGAAAAACTGACTGCCGGCCGGGATGTAACGCTTGCCGCGAAAAACATCACACAGGATACCGCCAGCCAGATTAACGCGGCCCGCGATATCGTGACTGTCTCCAGTGACACGCTGACAACACAGGGACAGATAACCGCCGGGCAGAATCTCACGGCCAGCGCCACCACGCTGACACAGGACGGAACATTGCTGGCGAAAGGTCATGCGGGACTCGATGCCGGCACGCTGAATAACAGTGGTGCTGTTCAGGGGGCTTCCCTGACGCTCGGCAGTACAACGCTCAGCAACAGTGGCTCCCTGCTCAGTGGCGGTCCCCTGACCGTGAATACCCGCGACTTTACCCAGAGCGGCCGCACTGGCGCGAAGGGCAAAGTGGATATCACGGCCAGTGGGAAACTGACCAGTACAGGTTCGCTGGTGAGCGATGATGTACTGGTGCTGAAGGCGCAGGATGTGACACAGAACGGTGTGCTGTCCGGCGGCAAAGGGCTGACGGTCAGTGCGCAGGCGCTGAGCTCCGGTAAAAAATCGGTCACCCACAGCGATGCTGCGATGACGCTGAATGTGACAACAGTGGCGCTGGACGGGGAAAACAGTGCCGGTGACACCCTCCGGGTTCAGGCAGACAAACTGAGTACCGCAGCGGGCGCACAGCTTCAGAGCGGTAAAAATCTCAGCATCAACGCCAGAGATGCACGTCTTGCAGGTACGCAGGCAGCACAACAGACCATGGCGGTGAACGCCAGTGAAAAGCTCACCCACAGCGGGAAAAGCAGCGCCCCGTCGCTCAGCCTCAGTGCGCCGGAACTGACCAGCAGCGGTGTGCTTGTTGGTTCCGCCCTGAATACACAGTCACAGACCCTGACCAACAGTGGTCTGTTGCAGGGGGAGGCCTCACTCACCGTTAACACACAGAGGCTTGATAATCAGCAGAACGGCACGCTGTACAGTGCTGCAGACCTGACGCTGGATATACCGGACATCCGCAACAGCGGGCTTATCACCGGTGATAATGGTTTAACGTTAAACACTGCCTCCCTCAGCAATCCGGGAAAAATCATCGCTGACACGCTGAACGTCAGGGCGACCACGCTGGATGGTGATGGTCTGTTGCAGGGCGCCGGTGCACTGGCGCTTGCAGGCGACACCCTCTCACAGGGCCGTAACGGACGCTGGCTGACGGCGGGCGACCTCTCCCTCCGGGGTAAAACACTGCATACCGCAGGGACCACGCAGGGACAGAATCTCACCGTGCAGGCGGACAACTGGGCGAACAGTGGCTCCGTGCTGGCAACCGGTAACCTTACTGCTTCGGCAACCGGTCAGTTGACCAGTACCGGCGATATCATGAGCCAGGGTGACACCACGCTGAACGCAGCCACCACGGACAACCGGGGCAGTCTGCTTTCGGCCGGCACGCTCTCTCTTGATGGAAATTCACTGGATAACCGCGGCACTGTCCAGGGTAACCATGTCACGATTCGTCAGAACAGTGTCACCAACAGTGGCACGCTCACCGGGATAGCCGCGCTGACGCTTGCCGCCCGTATGGATATGGCATCCCCTCAACCTGCGCTGATGAATAACGGAGGTTCACTGCTGACCAGCGGCGATCTGACAATCACCGCAGGCAGTATTACCAGTTCCGGACACTGGCAGGGCAAACAGGTGCTGATCACCGCAGACAGTCTGGCAAACAGCGGGGCGATCCAGGCGGCTGACAGCCTGACTGCACGTCTGACGGGTGAGCTTGTCAGCACAGCAGGTAGCAAAGTCACCTCGAACGGTGAAATGGCGCTCAGTGCACTGAATTTAAGCAACAGCGGACAATGGATTGCAAAAAATCTGACCCTGAAGGCGAACTCACTGACCAGTGCGGGTGACATCACCGGTGTGGATGCTCTCACGCTCACGGTGAATCAGACGCTGAACAATCACGCGAGCGGAAAACTGCTCAGTGCAGGTGTGCTGACGCTGAAGGCAGACAGTGTCAAAAACGACGGGCAATTACAGGGAAATGCCACCACCATCACGGCAGGACAACTCACAAACGGCGGGCATCTGCAGGGCGAAACGCTGACACTGACAGCCTCCGGTGGCGTGAACAACCGTTCCGGTGGTGTTCTGATGAGCCGGAATGCACTGAATGTCAGTACTGCGACCCTGAGTAACCAGGGCACGATACAGGGCGGTGGCGGGGTTTCCCTGAACGCCACTGACCGTCTGCAGAACGACGGCAAAATCCTCTCCGGCAGTAACCTCACGCTGACGGCGCAGGTGCTGGCGAACACCGGCAGCGGACTGGTACAGGCTGCCACCCTGCTGCTGGATGTGGTGAATACTGTCAACGGCGGACGCGTACTTGCCACCGGCAGTGCCGACGTTAAAGGAACCACGCTGAATAATACCGGTACGCTTCAGGGGGCGGACCTGCTGGTGAATTACCACACATTCAGCAACAGCGGTACCCTGCTGGGAACCTCCGGGCTTGGCGTCAAGGGCAGTTCACTGCTGCAAAATGGTACAGGGCGGCTGTACAGTGCAGGCAACCTGCTGCTTGACGCTCAGGACTTCAGTGGTCAGGGTCAGGTGGTGGCCACCGGTGATGTCACACTGAAACTGATTGCTGCCCTCACGAATCATGGTACCCTGGCCGCAGGGAAAACCCTTTCCGTCACGTCGCAAAATGCCATCACCAACGGCGGTGTGATGCAGGGTGATGCCATGGTGCTCGGTGCCGGAGAGGCATTCACCAACAATGGAATGCTGACTGCCGGTAAAGGCAACAGTGTTTTCAGCGCACAGCGTCTTTTCCTTAACGCACCGGGTTCACTTCAGGCCGGTGGCGATGTGAGTCTGAACAGCCGGAGTGATATCACCATCAGTGGTTTTACCGGCACGGCAGGCAGTCTGACAATGAATGTGGCCGGTACCCTGCTGAACAGTGCGCTGATTTATGCGGGGAATAACCTGAAGCTGTTTACAGACCGTCTGCATAACCAGCATGGTGATATCCTGGCCGGCAACAGTCTGTGGGTACAGAAGGATGCTTCCGGCGGTGCAAACACAGAGATTATCAATACCTCCGGGAATATTGAGACGCATCAGGGCGATATTGTTGTAAGGACCGGGCATCTTCTGAACCAGCGGGAGGGATTTTCTGCCACAACAACAACCCGGACTAACCCCTCATCCATTCAGGGAATGGGAAATGCTCTGGTTGATATTCCCCTTTCCCTTCTTCCTGACGGCAGCTATGGCTATTTCACCCGTGAAGTTGAAAATCAGCACGGTACGCCCTGCAACGGGCACGGGGCATGCAATATCACAATGGATACGCTTTATTATTACGCTCCGTTTGCTGACAGTGCCACACAGCGCTTTCTCAGCAGCCAGAACATCACAACAGTAACCGGTGCTGATAATCCGGCAGGCCGCATTGCGTCAGGGCGTAATCTTTCTGCTGAGGCTGAACGACTGGAAAACCGGGCGTCATTTATCCTGGCGAATGGGGATATCGCACTTTCGGGCAGAGAGTTAAGCAATCAGAGCTGGCAGACGGGGACAGAGAATGAATATCTGGTATACCGCTACGACCCGAAAACGTTTTACGGTAGCTATGCCACAGGCTCTCTGGATAAACTGCCCCTGCTGTCACCGGAATTTGAAAACAATACCATCAGATTTTCACTGGATGGCCGGGAAAAAGATTACACGCCCGGTAAGACGTATTATTCCGTTATTCAGGCGGGCGGGGATGTTAAGACCCGTTTTACCAGCAGTATCAATAACGGAACAACCACTGCACATGCAGGTAGTGTCAGTCCGGTGGTCTCTGCACCGGTACTGAATACGTTAAGTCAGCAGACCGGCGGAGACAGTCTGACACAGACAGCGCTGCAGCAGTATGAGCCGGTGGTGGTTGGCTCTCCGCAATGGCACGATGAACTGGCAGGTGCCCTGAAAAATATTGCCGGAGGTTCGCCACTGACCGGTCAGACCGGTATCAGTGATGACTGGCCACTGCCTTCCGGCAACAATGGATACCTGGTTCCGTCCACGGACCCGGACAGTCCGTATCTGATTACGGTGAACCCGAAACTGGATGGTCTCGGACAGGTGGACAGCCATTTGTTTGCCGGACTGTATGAGCTTCTTGGAGCGAAACCGGGTCAGGCGCCACGTGAAACGGCTCCGTCGTATACCGATGAAAAACAGTTTCTGGGCTCATCGTATTTTCTTGACCGCCTCGGGCTGAAACCGGAAAAAGATTATCGTTTCCTGGGGGATGCGGTCTTTGATACCCGGTATGTCAGTAACGCGGTGCTGAGCCGGACGGGTTCACGTTATCTCAACGGACTGGGTTCAGACACGGAACAGATGCGGTATCTGATGGATAACGCGGCCAGACAACAGAAAGGACTGGGATTAGAGTTTGGTGTGGCGCTGACAGCTGAACAGATTGCTCAGCTTGACGGCAGCATACTGTGGTGGGAGTCAGCCACCATCAACGGACAGACAGTCATGGTCCCGAAACTGTATCTGTCGCCGGAAGATATCACCCTGCATAACGGCAGCGTTATCAGCGGGAACAACGTGCAGCTTGCGGGTGGCAATATCACCAACAGCGGCGGCAGCATCAACGCACAAAACGGCCTCTCGCTCGACAGTACCGGCTATATCGACAACCTGAATGCGGGGCTGATAAGCGCGGGCGGTAGCCTAGACCTGAGCGCCATCGGGGATATCAGCAATATCAGCTCAGTCATCAGCGGTAAAACCGTACAACTGGAAAGCGTGAGTGGCAACATCAGCAATATCACCCGGCGTCAGCAATGGAATGCGGGCAGTGACAGCCGATATGGTGGTGTGCATCTCAGCGGTACGGACACCGGTCCGGTTGCGACCATTAAAGGCACTGATTCACTTTCACTGGATGCAGGGAAAAACATTGATATTACCGGGGCAACGGTCTCGTCCGGTGGAACCCTTGGAATGTCTGCGGGTAATGATATCAACATTGCCGCAAACCTGATAAGCGGGAGCAAAAGTCAGTCCGGTTTCTGGCACACTGATGACAACAGTGCATCATCCACCACCTCACAGGGCAGCAGCATCAGCGCCGGCGGTAACCTGGCGATGGCTGCAGGCCATAATCTGGATGTCACGGCATCCTCTGTTTCTGCCGGGCACAGCGCCCTGCTTTCTGCAGGTAACGACCTGAGTCTGAATGCAGTCAGGGAAAGCAAAAACAGTCGCAACGGCAGGTCAGAAAGTCATGAAAGCCACGCAGCAGTGTCCACGGTGACGGCGGGCGATAACCTCCTCCTTGTTGCCGGTCGTGATGTTGCCAGTCAGGCTGCCGGTGTGGCTGCGGAAAATAACGTGGTCATCCGGGGCGGACGTGATGTGAACCTGGTGGCAGAGTCTGCCGGTGCAGGCGACAGCTATACGTCGAAGAAAAAGAAAGAGATTAACGAGACAGTCCGTCAGCAGGGAACGGAAATCGCCAGCGGTGGTGACACCACCGTCAACGCAGGACGGGATATCACCGCTGTTGCGTCATCCGTTACCGCAACCGGCAATATCAGCGTGAATGCCGGTCGTGATGTTGCCCTGACCACGGCGACAGAAAGTGACTATCACTATCTGGAAACGAAGAAAAAAAGCGGAGGTTTTCTCAGTAAGAAAACCACCCACACCATCAGTGAGGACAGTGCCTCCCGTGAAGCAGGCTCCCTGCTGTCGGGGAACCGCGTGACCGTTAACGCCGGTGATAACCTGACGGTAGAGGGTTCGGATGTGGTGGCTGACCAGGATGTGTCACTGGCGGCGGGTAACCATGTTGATGTTCTTGCTGCCACCAGTACAGATACGTCCTGGCGCTTTAAGGAAACGAAGAAATCCGGTCTGATGGGTACCGGCGGTATTGGTTTCACCATTGGCAGCAGTAAGACAACGCACGACCGCCGCGAGGCCGGGACAACGCAGAGTCAGAGTGCCAGTACCATCGGCTCCACTGCCGGTAATGTCAGTATTACCGCGGGCAAACAGGCTCATATCAGCGGTTCGGATGTGATTGCGAACCGGGATATCAGCATTACCGGTGACAGTGTGGTGGTTGACCCGGGGCATGATCGTCGTACTGTGGACGAAAAATTTGAGCAGAAGAAAAGCGGGCTGACGGTTGCCCTTTCCGGCACGGTGGGCAGTGCCATCAATAATGCGGTCACCAGTGCACAGGAGACGAAGGAGAGCAGTGACAGCCGTCTGAAAGCCCTGCAGGCCACAAAGACAGCGCTGTCTGGTGTGCAGGCCGGACAGGCTGCGGCAATGGCCACCGCAACCGGTGACCCGAATGCGACGGGAGTCAGCCTGTCGCTTACCACCCAGAAATCGAAATCACAACAACATTCTGAAAGTGACACAGTATCCGGCAGTACGCTGAATGCCGGGAATAATCTGTCTGTTGTCGCAACCGGCAAAAACAGGGGAGATAACCGCGGAGATATTGTGATTGCAGGAAGCCAGCTTAAGGCCGGTGGTAACACAAGCCTGGATGCCGCGAATGATGTTCTGTTGAGTGGCGCTGCAAACACACAAAAAACAACGGGCAGGAACAGCAGCAGTGGCGGTGGCGTGGGTGTCAGTATCGGTGCCGGTGGTAACGGTGCCGGTATCAGCGTCTTTGCCAGCGTTAATGCGGCAAAAGGCAGCGAGAAAGGTAACGGTACTGAGTGGACTGAAACCACAATAGATAGCGGTAAAACCGTCACCATCAACAGTGGTCGGGATACGGTACTGAACGGTGCTCAGGTCAACGGCAACAGGATTATCGCCGATGTGGGCCACGACCTGCTGATAAGCAGCCAGCAGGACACCAGTAAGTACGACAGTAAACAGACCAGCGTGGCTGCCGGCGGCAGTTTTACCTTTGGCTCCATGACCGGCTCAGGTTACATCGCTGCCTCCCGGGATAAGATGAAGAGCCGCTTTGACTCCGTTGCTGAACAAACCGGGATGTTTTCCGGAGATGGCGGCTTCGATATCACGGTCGGCAACCACACCCAGCTCGATGGTGCGGTTATCGCTTCCACGGCGACGGCAGATAAAAACAGCCTCGATACCGGGACGCTCGGCTTCAGCGATATTCACAACGAAGCGGATTATAAAGTCAGTCACAGTGGAATCAGTCTGAGCGGTGGTGGCAGCTTCGGGGATAAATTTCAGGGTAACATGCCGGGTGGCATGATATCCGCCGGAGGTCACAGCGGACATGCGGAAGGAACGACTCAGGCCGCAGTGGCAGATGGCACAATCACCATCCGGGACAGGGACAATCAGAAGCAGAATCTGGCGAACCTGAGCCGTGACCCTGCGCACGCTAATGACAGTATCAGCCCGATATTTGACAAGGAGAAAGAGCAGAGGCGTCTGCAGACAGTGGGGCTTATCAGTGACATTGGCAGTCAGGTGGCAGATATCGCGCGGACGCAGGGGGAACTGAATGCATTGAAGGCTGCGCAGGATAAATATGGGCCTGTTCCGGCGGATGCGACGGAAGAACAGCGGCAGGCATATCTGGCAAAACTGCGTGATACGCCGGAATACAAAAAGGAACAGGAAAAGTATGGCACTGGCAGTGAGATTCAGCGAGGTATACAGGCCGCGACAGCCGCGCTTCAGGGACTGGCGGGTGGTAATTTAGCGGGTGCTCTGGCCGGAGCTTCTGCACCGGAACTGGCGCATCTGCTGAAATCAACAGAAAAAGACCCGGCAGTAAACGCCATTGCTCACGCCATTCTGGGCGGTACAGTAGCGGCAATGCAGGGTAATAATGTTGCTGCTGGTGCAGCAGGCGCAGCAACGGGAGAGCTGGCAGCCAGAGCGATTGCCGGAATGCTGTATCCGGGAGTGAAGCAGTCAGACCTCAGTGAAGAGCAGAAGCAGACGATAAGTACGCTGGCAACTGTGTCAGCAGGGCTGGCCGGCGGTCTAACCGGAAACAGCACCGCATCAGCAGCAGTGGGAGCACAGAGCGGGAAGAATGCTGTTGAGAATAACTACCTGAGCGTGTCTGAAAAGACAGAACTTGAGATAGCAAAACAGACGCTTAAAAACAGTAAAGATCCGGCAGAGCGTGAAAAGGCACAGCAGAAATATGATGCATTGCTTGAAAAAGATATTGCCAGTGATAAGGAGGTTATTGCTGCCTGTAGTAATGGTAATGCGAGTAGTTCAGCGTGTGCCAGCGCAAGACTGAAAGTTATTGCGTCGAAAGAAGGGTACGAAGATGGCCCTTATAACTCGAAATACAGCCAGCAATACGCTGATGCGTATGGTCAGATAGTCAATCTCCTCGATATCACCAGTGTTGATGCACAGAATCAGCAGCAGGTGAAAAACGCCATGATTAACTATTTCATGGTCACCAAAGGGGTGGATCGTCAGACCGCAGAAAGCTACACCGAAACAACGCAGGGCTTGGAGATCATTGCGGCTTCGGTAACGCCTCTTATAGGGCAAGCTGCATCAAATAAATTAAGCTACCTTGGTATTGGGAAAAAGATATCCTTTGATGGTGATTTTTATACTGTAGATGGAATGAAATTCAGCAAAAGTTATTATGAGAAATTATGGGAGCAAGGCAGACCTGCGCCATTCGTGCAAGCAAGAGAAGTTTTGAATAGCAATCCAAAAATTGAGCCGGATCCTAGAGGCGCACCTGGCTACTTAAGATATGAAGGTGCAGGTCTTGAAATGATCTATAACCCGAAAACGGGACAAGTTGGTCATATTCAACCAGTCAAGGTTAAATAAAAAGAGGAAGTAAATGGATATTTGGCCTGAATTTCAACGAGATCTTGAGATGTATCGAGATGTTGTTTTATCAATAAAACGTAACCTTCGGTTGTATGAGGAGTGTATTGAATCGTTAGTTCATCAGATCGGAAGCACCAATTTTGATAATGCGCAGCCTCTATTTGATGACCTCTTTCGTATGCAATCTGAACTTGCTACTATGTTATACAAATATGAATATAAGCCAGGCAAAAGGATACAAGATTTAATATATCATCTGGACAGGGATGATTTTTACTCAAGAAAATATTGGCATAAAAAATTCAGTGATGGATTGGCATGGCCTGAATAATAGAAGTAGAAATCCCGCCCTCAGTTAGCGCTGAGGAATCCCTAGTAATGGGCGGGTAAAAAAGACAGGCATAGAGTTTTGTGATCTACTGATTTGTGCAACCAATTCAATGAGATCGCTTCTATGCCTGCTCGACAAGTATGTCAGAATTTTTTCCACGATGCGTTAGCACCGTTTCACAAATACCGACAAAATGCTTTGCTGGATGCCACCATCGCTCTCATCAATGGCGCATCACTGACGTTGACCAGCATCGGGCGTTATTTACCCGGCTTGGCTCGGGTCAAAAATAAAATCAAACGCGTTGACCGACTGCTCGGTAATGAATCTCTTCACCGCGATATCCCACTGATTTTCAATAATATTATTGCCATGCTGACTAGCCAGCTATCTCTTTGTGTCATCGCCGTTGACTGGAGTGGATATTCATCTCAGGAGCATCATGTGCTCCGCGCCAGCCTGCTCTGCGATGGATGCTCGCTTCCCCTGTTAAGCTGGGTAGTCCCGTCAGAAAAACAGCAGAACTCGCAGATACAAAAAAACTTCCCAGATGCCCTTGCCGAGGCTGTAAACCCTGTGGCCAGAGTCATAATAGTTACCGATGCGGGTGTTCTTACCCCCTTATTTCCAGACAGGGGCTGTATCTTAAGTTAACATTACCCGCTGACGTCGATATTCTCGCGGAGAGCGATAACCCAACGCACTATGCGGATGGTTTTCATTGTAATGCTCGATCGCCACTGCAAGGTTTATATTGCCTGTTCATCGATCATCAATCTCGTGAACTGTGAGACGAAACAGCGTACACTGTTTGAACGTATCTACTTTTCCCAATACTGGGCGAAGGGAGATGTTATTGCGAAGCGCGCTCCAATTAGTCAGTGGGAACCTTATTCGGAAGAGTCACTGCTTGTCATCATCGTCACCAGCGTCTGTCGTATTAAAGTCGCGATGCTAAAACCTGAACCTCCCAGAGATCCCCATATCCCGCTAATGGGGGATTTTAACTAAAACTTAGCGCTATCGCTGCATATTGTAACTATCCCGCATCACGTATGCATAAATTATGACGCCATACGGGGAACAAATACACAGAGGAAGAAAAAGATTAGATTGGTTTTAAGGGATTTTTTATCATAAATGGCGCTGCTAAAATTATGAGATTATCGAAGATAAAATTCTTGATCATACATAAAAGGCCTCCTGAATTAAATCAAGAGGCGTATAGTTTTTACATTACTGATGTATGTTTAATGATCTCACTGATTTTCACTTTCCTGTCCTGCGATCTTGAAAGAGTGGCAGCATCAGCAGTAGCAATCGCCGACATGGCCGCCTCACCATTGAGAAGGTCAATATAATCTTCTTCAGGTTTTGCACCACTGAGGATATTATGGAGGAATAACGTCTCCTTTCTTATTAAACTGGCAAGCCATAATGGTGTTTTTTTTCCAGGATGACCATATGCTATAGCGCCATCCATTTCTGAGGTCATATTGCCTTTCCGACGATCATCATCTTCTTCTTGTGTTTCATGGACCAAAAAATGCTTTGTCTGACCGCCAATCCTAAGTGACCCTGCTGTTTCTTGCATATCAATTTTAATAGAGCCTTTAGTTCCATTGATGATGACATAATGTTCTGGCCAGTTAAATGCACTCCCCCACTCTAAGGTTGCTAGTTTTCCTGACGGGAATTCCAAGGTCATAAATAACATATCATCTTCATTGCCAAACCCTAGACCAGAATGAGCTAAATTTCCACCAATCATAGTAACCGTCTCTGGTATTTCTCCAAGTAAATGCTGAACACAATCTAACTCATGTATATGATGATATAGATGTCCACCAGATTGTTCTTTCATCTTTTTCCAGGAAAGTCTCTCCTGTTTGTTTTCCCAGCCATTTCTCTTGGTATGACATGATAATATTTCGCCGATAACACCTTCTTTAATTAACTTCCGTGCATATTGAACTCCATTGAAAAAATTCATAATATGCCCAGCCATAAAGGTCACACCAGCTTCTTTACACGCTTTGACCATATCCACACAATCTTCATAACTTAATGCAATTGGTTTTTCACAAAAAACATGCTTCTTATTCTTTGCTGCTTTAATTACTGGATCTTTATGCAGATAATTTGGGGTGGCTACGATCACACAATCGACTAATTTACTTGAAACTAAAGCATCCAAGCTTGACATATTGATACATTGCAATTCACGGGCAATAGTTTCTCCATTTTCAGGATCGTATACACATGTAATTTTTGCATTATCATGCATATTCATAAAACGAGCTAATTCAGCGCCAAAGTATCCAACACCAACAACGCCATAATTAATCATAAAGCCTCCAATTATTTAGCCACGGATAGTTTATAAATTTTACCTGGAATATCAAAACCAACTAACAAAATTAATAAGGCAGAGAATGCAACCGTAACAATGAATAATGAAACACCTAAGCCATAATATCCAGAAATGTATGTAGCTAATACAGGTGCGGCCATTCCTCCAGTTGCCCCTAAGTTATAAATAAGACCGGTCCCTAATCCTCTTAATTTTGTTGGAAAGTAATCATATATAAATTTTGGAACCAACCCTGCAATACCTAAATTTGTAAACATTAATCCAAAGAGACATAATCCTATAAGAAAAGAGTTTTTCACAGAAATAAAAAAAAGAGGACAAAGGAAAATAAATGAAGTTATTAGACCAACTACAAATGTTTTTTTTACACCAATCTTATCACCAACAAAACCAAAAAATATTGTACCTGTCAGTGTACCTAAACCTGCTATTGTCATCAGAGTTGAAATAACCACTGTATTAACTCCATTATCTGCTAGGTAGGAAGGAAGTAGTCCGTTTATCGGCCAGTTTGCACCAAATAGACAAAAACAGACGAGGAAAACGATCATAGAGATTGAAAGATGTGGTTTTCTGAAGACAGACAAAAATGTTGATTTATCCTTATATTTATCTTCAATCCACTCCTGACTTTCTGGAGCACTTTTTCTGATCCAAAGAACTAGTAAAACTGGTAACAGGCCTATAAAAAAAGAGTTTCTCCATCCATATACTTCAGCAAACTGAGGGATTATTTGTGCCGCAATAATATTTCCAACAGAAAAACCACTTACCAAAAAAGCACTAGCTTTAGATTGAAGATTTTTAGGCCAACTTTCTACTGCATAAGTTGAAGCACATGCATATTCACCAGACATCCCTAAGCCAACAATAAAACGGCAAACTGCGAGCATATATAAGTTTGTAGCAATACCGCTAAGGCCTGTTCCGACTGAGTAAATGATAATTGCCCACATCATCATTGGCTTACGCCCATATTTATCAGCCATGGCACCAAAAAAACCGCCCCCAATAGGTCTGGCTATGAAGGCCACTGTCCCTATTAAAGTGGCCTGAATATCCGTAATGCCAAGATCTGCTTTTATAATATGAAGAATGTAAAATATCATCATAAAATCAAAGCCATCAAATACATATCCAAGCCATGCAGAAAAAAGAGCTTTCCGTTGTGGTGGATTAACTTGTTTATACCATACTGTTGCCATATTTGTTTCCTGTGTTATTCTAATACAGCCCTTAAAGTAAATATTAGGGAGCCTCAACAATATCCAGCAATAATTATATTGTCTTCAAATACGCCAGTACTATTAATTGTTATCAATACCTAATCAGTACAATCTTTTTCTCCATTTCTTCTTAACATATTTCACGCTATGAAAGATAAAACTGATACCCACCTTCAGTTTTGGGTCACCATCAAAAAAAATGTTCGCCAGATATTCCACCACTGGCACAGTTCAACCCTGCTTCAAAAATTGACTTATTCATTGTGCTCATTTTCGTAGTCCGTTCAGGTTGAATAAAACTCCCTTAGTCAAATGAGGAAAGACTGAGAGGTTATTACTTTAGCTTACGTTATAGCTGTTTTCCTTTGCAGTATTTCTTTGCTTTTCTGTATACCTTTATACCTGTTATACCAGATCAAAAAACAAGCAATCCACATAACAAAACGCGTTTTGTTACTGATGTCACAAATTGAGCATATTTTTGTATCTGATAGTTTGTTACAAACACCACAACCAAGATGCCTATTTCGTTTCAGCATCAACTGTTAAATTATCTGGTTGCCAACGAGAATACTGAGCTTTTTTGTCCCTAAGACTGACCGTCAACGCAACAATCTTTGACTGTTTGACATTGTCATGCCCGCAGGCCAGCGGATCTAAAGACATCAGACTGCTTGCATCAGCCAGTTGCGTATCTGGCTATGTCCCTTAATTGGTAAGGGTTCGAGGAACTCAACATTAACGCATTTTTCAGCGCATCACCGACAGTGTATATGAACGATTGCACTCTGACGATGGTTGATTTATTTGGTTGCATAGGGGCTAGCTAGTCTGGTACCGGAGGCTGGATCTGAAGTACTGACCCTAGGAATAACGCCGGGCTGACTCATATTCTGACCCATTGTCAGCCCGCGTGTTTACTGCTCTAGCTCATTTCCTGTTGTCAGGCATTCAATTCCCAACTGCAGGTTATGGCCCGGTGAGCGAACACCTGACGGCAGGTATCACTCACCCGGAGAAGGTAAATCCCTCAAGGGGCAGCAACTCTGCCAGTCGCTCCTCCGGCCACTCCGGCAGACGTGTCAGGACGTCTGTCAGCCAGGCATGTGGCTCCAGACCGTTGCGTTTCGCGGTTTCCAGCAAGCTCATTATTTGCGCAGCGCGTTCTCCCGCCATACGACAGCCGTCAGAGCAGTGCGTCAGCGGGCGGCAGTTTTACCTGGGGTGCTGGCAGAGGTGGTTATGGCAGCGCCAGCCGCGATAATATCCACAGCAACTATGATTCCGTTAATGAGCAGAGCGGTATTTTCGCAGGCCGGGGTTATTTTGATATCACTGTGGGGAATCACACTCAGCTCGATGGTGCGGTGATTGCTTCGACAGCACCTGCCGACAGGAACTCGCTGGACACCGGTACTCTGGGCTGGTCGGATATCCATAACCAGGCAGACTATAAAGCCAGCTATACCGGAATCAGTTTATCGGGTGGCTCAGGGATGTCAGCCAGCCAGATGGTGGCCTCAAATGCAATAGCCGGTGCGGCGAACGCACTTACCGGTATGTCCGGCAGCAGTGGACATGCTGAAGGTACCACGTCATCCGCCATCAGCGGCGGAAATCTCATTATCCGTGATAAGGAGAGTCAGAAGCAGGATATTGCCGGGCTCAGCCGGGACCCGGAAAACGCCAACGGCAGCATTGCACCGATATTTGACAAGGAGAAAGAACAGAAGCGTCTGCAGGAAGCGCAGGTTATCAGCCAGATTAGCGGTCAGATGAGTAATATCGTAATGACGTATGGCGAAACTGAAGCGATGAAAGCAGCCTGGAAAGAGCATCTTGGCATGAGCGATGCACAGTTGCGGGAGACTCCGGAATACAGAGAGGTCATGAAAGGCTACGGTACGGGCAGTTCGCCGCAGATGGTGGTACAGGCCATCACGGGCGTGCTGGGCGGACTGAATGCAGGGAACCCGGGGCAGGTATTGGCGGGCGGTCTGAATCCGGCAGTGGCACAGCTTATAAAACAGTCCACCGGCGATAACCGGGAAGCAAACCTGATGGCTCACGCAGTCTGGGGTGCACTTGCCGCACAACTGGGCGGAAACAATGCGGCTTCCGGTGCTGCTGGGGCATTCAGTGGTGAACTTGCAGCCCGGTATATCATTGATAACTACTACGGTGGTCGTACCGATAACCTGAGTGAACAGGAACGTCAGCAAATCAGCATGCTGGCCACCATTGCCTCTGGTATTGCGGGGGGACTTGCAGGCAACAGTACGGCGTCTGCCGGTACGGGTGCACAGGCAGGAACTCGGCTGAAAACAATATGCTGAACGTGATAGCCACTGAAACAGCAGCTAATACGGCAGCAGCAATAGCTGGTGCTACAGGTAATGCCAGTAAGGATACCGGGAATGATAATAGCTGGGATACCGGTGGTGTTACGCTGGCTACGGGAACAGTGTGCTGTACGTGATCCGAGTCGCGATGGCACCCGAGGACCGGGGCATGTGCTGAATGGCGACAATACAGACGGAAACAAACAGCCGAATCTGGGCAAAGACGTAGCGAGCGCAACGGATAAGGATAAAGCTGAGCTTGGTGGTGCAGGTGCTGGAATACCGGGGGGGATGGGGACCGGATAATGAAGAAAAAGCCCGTCATCAGGAGGTTCAGCAACAACGATTTGATGAACTGAGTAAAATATATGATAAAAGTCACCCGGCCGGAGAGTTAACGGTGGATGGGCAGACTATCAGGCAGAGTTCGGTAAGTAACCGTTATGGTACGACGAAAGTGTTTGAAAGCCAGACTTTGACGGATAAACAGATCCACAATTACGCACAGCAACTGGCAGGCGATACACCGCTGAAAGAGGTAAAATCGGGAATCTACACGTCTAAACTATCAGATGGTTCGGTAATAACACTTAGAAACATATCTACATCAGAAGGTCAGACAGGCGCTCGTTGGACTATAGATATTCGTAATAACCAAAAGCTTACTGAACTGGGGAATAAATATTCACGTGTGGAGATTAAGTTCAAATGATTACTGAGTTAAGTGAAAGAGAATACAAGGAGTTGACAGACGCTGCAGAGGGACAGACTCTTGATGCTATTTTGTGTTATTCAGTTCCTGATATTCACCCTGCAGAGTTTAGTTTTGCAGATAGAAGAGAAATCTTTTTTTGGGCATTAACCCGTCTTCTGAAAGAAGGGCGTATCAAACTCGCCAAGCACGGTAAGTTTTTGGAAGGAAGTGTTGACGAGCAGGTTGAGCGTTTTCGACAGGCATTTCCGAAAACAGAAGAAGAGATGGAAGACGGTATCTGGTTTTTTGATGAGAGTTGTCCGGGGGGGGCTGTTTGGGTGCTTGAAGATGGCTCTCTCGAATGGACCTGATAACCCCTTCACAGCGCAGGATGCGGCGCAGCGAGCGTATAACAACGATATGGCGGCCTCAGTTTTTGGTACCGGAGGGAACGATACAGGCTACAACGGCAGCGGTACAGGGACTGGCCGGCGGTAATCTGAGTGCAGCCCTGGCAGGTGGTGCAGCACCGTATCTGGCCGAAGTGGTGAAAACCATGACCACAGACCCGGTTACCGGTGAGGTGAATAAGGCTGCAAATGTGGCTGCTCATGCCGTGGTGAATGCCGCACTGGCTGTGGCACAGGGAAATAACGCTCTTGCCGGTGCTGTAGGTGCAGCCACCGGCGAGGTGGTGGGAATGATAGCCACACAGATGTACGGTAAGCCGGTGAGTGAACTGAGCGAGACAGAGAAGCAGACGGTCTCGACACTGGCAACGGTTGCTGCTGGCCTGGCCGGTGGTCTGGTGGGCGACTCGGGGCTTCAGCGGTAGCCGGCGCACAGTCAGGTAAGACGACTGTTGAGAATAATTTACTTGGCGGTAGTGAAGATGCTCAGGCTGCGTGGATACGCCAGCATGGTATCGACATGGCAACATGTGCAGAAAACCCTTCTGGTGCCGCCTGCCAGAAAGCAATGAATGAGAGGGATGCTGTAGGGCTGGCTCTGGCAACAGGTACAGTGGCACTACTCCCCGGTAGTGCTCAGGCTGTGTGGGGACTGGGAGCAAGTGCGAATGCTGGTATCAGTTATCTGGCTGATGGTACTGTAGATCCGACAAACGCAGCCATTGCAGGCTGGGTGAATGTGTTCAGCATGGGTAATGGCCTGGCGGGGACTGTGGGCTGGAATGCGGCAGGTGGTGCGCTGGGTAACTGGATTGACAACAAAGATCCTCTGTCTGGTGCAATTTCAAATGGTATCGGTTCTGCTGCCGGGTATGGTATCGGTAAAGGTATTACTTGGGGGACAGATAATATTACGAATGCTGTAGGAAAATGGGTGACAAATGGCTGGGATCCTAAGTACGATCCAACATGGATAAAATATGCTGAAGTAAATCGTAACGATATCATTCGAGAAGGCATGAAACCGAGCAATGTTCTTGGAACTGCTGGAGATATTGGCGGTTCTATAGGATCCTAGCTAGGTGGAAAAGTAACTTAGTCTGCAAGGATCAGGAGTTACAGACGGCATTGGCTTTACGCTTACCGTTTTTTTACGCGCCAGAACAAGACTATGATAGCGTTGCCCTTATAGACGATCACATTATCGTCCACTCCGACTTTGCGCAACTACTGTAGAGTGGTGTACTCCGCGGCTTCTTTGAGGATCTCAACTTCCATGTTTTTTTACCCAGCAAGGGCTGTAACTCTTTTATTTTTATAGCGGCAGCCAGTTCTGAGGCAGGAACAACATCCTCTCCGGTAGTAACAGCAGCGAGACTTCCTTCCAGGTATTGTTTTTTCCACTTAAACAACAGACTGGGCTGAATACCATGCAAATGCGCCACATGGGACACCCTCATGCCAGGCTCCGTTGTCTGCTGAATAATGGCAATTTTTTCCTGAGGAGTTTTACGTTTACGAAGCTCCTGCCCCAGCAAAGTTCCAGTTATCTCAAAATTAGAACTAGTGTTAGACATATATACAAGCCTATCTCTTATTTTAAGATACATCCACTGTCTGGCGTTTCAAGGGGCGCTTCAAGTTTTTTCAGACAGTTGAACTAGTATACCAATACATTCTTGTTCAGCATCAATGATACATGCTTGGTATGTCGGGAAAAAAACAGAGGTTTCTTTTACAATATATCCACAATCATAACATTGATACCATTTCCAGCCTTTTTCCTGAATATAGGAAATATGTAGAAAAAGTGGCAAGACCGATTCGTCTGAGTATCCCTGTTTTTTAGCATTTTCAATGCATAACAATTGCGAATTATATGCGTTATCTGATTGAGACAAAAGATATCCATTTTTCTCATGACAATACCATCTCCATTTATTGTCATCAGTCTTATAAAATTTCCATATTAATCTCTGATTTCCAGATATCTTATAAATCATAATATACTCCACTCCCCAAGGAGACGGCCCTGGGGAAGGTAATCAGTGTTCTTTTATATATGCGGCTCTGTGACGTTCAAGTTCAATTGCACCACGATGTGATAACCAGCAGAAAATGATGCAACAAATAATACCGCAGCCAAGAAGATAAAATCCGCCATGCCAGCCAATATGATCGACCATAATACCAAACAGGCTGGTGCCCAGAGACGCACCGAAGATATAGCTCATAAAACCGCGTAAGCCTACTGCAGAACCAACAGCAAAGCTGGGAACGATCTCCATAGTCTGAACGGAAGCCAGAAATTGTGGAACGTAAATCAGGCAACCAACAATGGCAGCAAAAATTGTCACCATAAACAGCGATTCACTTTTCCAGTAGCCAATCAGGCAAATGAAAATCAGCGCCATACAAATCATCGCCAATGGCATACGACGCCCTTTAAACAGTTTGTCTGACAACCAACCGGCAAGTAGCGTGGAAGGGATTGCAGCCCATTCAAAAAATAAAAACGCGACGCTCATTTGTTCTTTAGAAAAATGTTTCACCGTCAGCAGGTAAATAGGCAACCAGCTAATCATCCCGAAGCGCACCATGTATACAAATACGTCAACCAGTGAGACATACCAGGCATTTTTGTTGCGTAATACATAAGTGCAGAAAATCTGAAAGGCGCTCATGTTTTCTGGTGCTTTTACCGTCTGTCGGGTATTCAGGACGACTTTTTCTTCCGGCATCATCTCTTCCAGAGAGGGTAGACCTTCCTGACGTGGGGAACCTTTACCGAGAATCAGCACAATTACCGCAAAAACGATAGCCACGCAGGCCGGAACGATATAGCTCGCACCTTGCCAGTGCTCGCTGCCGAGTAGGGCAAAAGCGGCACCAACAATAGGGGCAACAATACCACCACCGACGTTATGAGAGATATTCCAGAAAGCACCAACCCGACCACGCTCCCGGCGAGGGAACCAGTTAGCAATAGTGATGAAAGAAGGACCAACGCCCATTCCCTGGAAAAGACCATTCAGAACAACCAATGCCGCAAAAATCCAGAATGCAGTGCTGAATCCCAGGCCAACGTTAACGATGGCACATAACACCAGCCCACACGCCATAAAGACTTTCGGACTGGCTTTATCGGCAAGGCTACTCATCACTCCTTTGCTGATACCATAGGCGATAAGCATACAGCTACTCAGTACGCCAATTTGTGTGGCGCTGAGATCTAATTGCTCTTTAAGATAAGGCGTCGATAAAGTGAAATTATTACGCACGATATAGTATGCAAGATACCCCAGAAATACGCTAAGTAACGCCTGCATACGATAGCGACGATATGTCACCTGAATTTTCTCCACCGGAACACTATCCGCCGATTGCCCCGTTTTAAATATTGATAACATGTCTTCACCTGTATTTTATATTGATATGAACATCAGGAGTATTCTGACAATGAGAGTCATATAATTGAGATGAAACATCAAACTGAAAAAATGTGTCACAATTGACACAAAATAATAAAATCAAAGCCTGTTTTTGACCCATTTTATTGATGCATAGACAAGGTAGATTTATGCTTTATCTAGTTTGTTGTTAGCATGTGCGGATATTAACAAATCTCATGCTGATTATCGGGTAATCTCTGATTAATATATTAACGGTCTCTTTGAGCAGACGTGTTATCAGACGAAGTGTCTGAAACGGGTAATTTTTGTCTCAATGCGATTTTTGCGGTGTATTAATATTTATGACCTGGATCACAAACCGATTTTTTAGTTGGTGCGAAATCGGCATCAAAACCATGATTCTTTTACTGTTGCTGATGGACGCCGGGGCCGTCAGGGCTCAACGAAATGAACTGGTGATGGCCACCACATTCTCACCCGGAGCTACCGCGTGGATAATACAGCGCTGGCAAACAGAGCCTGAGTCGGTAATGATCCGTACGCTTAACCGCACCAGTGCCTCACTGGAACAGTTGCTTGATACGGCCAACGTAGAAAACGTCGATCTTATCCTGACTTCATCACCAATGCTGCTCCAGCACCTTCAGGAGCACCAGAAACTGGCCCCGTTTGATGATGCACCCGCAGAAAGCCAAAACCTGGTGCCGGAGTCGATCCGTGCAACCTCCGTTGCAGTAGCAATATCAGGTTTTGGTCTGCTCATTAATCGTCCGGCGCTTTCTGTAAAACACCTTCCTGCCCCTGCTGACTGGGACGATCTTGCTTTGCCGATCTATCAGGACGCTTTATTGATGAGTAGTCCGTCGCGTTCAGATACTAACCATTTAATGGTTGAGTCATTACTACAGCAAAAAGGCTGGGTGAAAGGATGGGAAACGTTGCTGACAAGTGCAGGAAACCTGGTGACAATCTCCTCCCGCAGTTTTGGCGTAGCCGATAAAATAAAAAGCGGACTCGGCGTTGCCGGCCCCGTTATCGATAACTATGCTAATTTACTGTTAAATGACCCCCATCTCTCTTTTACCTATTTCCCCCGGTCTGCGGTATCCCCCACCTACGTTGCAATTCTCAAGAAAAGCCCACACGCCGATGCAGCCCGTCGCTTTATTCACTACCTGTTAAGTCCGAAAGGACAGCGTATTCTGGCCGATGCCAATACAGGAAAATATCCGGTGACACCACTTGCCGCAGACAATCCGCGGGTAACGCAACAACAGCTCCTGATGAATCAACCCCCGCTGAATTATCACCTTATCCTGAAACGTCAGCCTCTGGTGCAGCGCTTGTTTGATACGGCAATTAGCTTTCGGTTAGCACAGCTAAAAGATGCCTGGCGAGCGCTGCACAGTACCGAGGCACGTCTGAAGAAACCATTACCAGAAATACGTGCACTGTTAACACAAGTGCCCGTTGCAGCGGCCAGTAGTGAAGATCCCGTCTGGCTGGCACAGTTCGATAACAAAAGCTTTGCCGAGCAGCAAATGATGGAATGGCAACTCTGGTTTCTGAATAACCAGCGCCTGGCGATAAAAAAACTGGAAGAGCTGAAATGAAAAACATAACGCTGTGGCAGCGTTTAAGACAGGTCAGTATCAGTACCAGCTTACGTTGCGCATTTCTGATGGGGGCACTTCTGACCCTGATTGTCAGTAGTGTCAGTCTGTATTCATGGCATGAACAAAGCTCACAAATTCGTTACTCGCTGGATGAGTATTTTCCCCGTATTCACTCTGCTTTCCTTATTGAAGGGAACCTGAATCTGGTGGTAGACCAACTAAATGAATTTTTGCAGGCTCCCAACACCACGGTGCGATTGCAACTTCGTACCCAGATTATTCAGCATCTCGACACCATAGAACGGCTTAGTCGGGGACTGTCATCCCGGGAACGCCAACAACTGACGGTCATTTTGCAGGACAGTCGATCACTGTTATCCGAGTTGGATCGTGCGCTTTACAACATGTTTTTACTACGGGAAAAGGTGAGTGAGCTATCAGCGCGGATTGACTGGTTACACGATGATTTTACTACCGAGCTTAATTCTTTAGTGCAGGATTTCACCTGGCAGCAGGGAACGCTGCTGGATCAAATCGCCTCCCGACTGGGCGATACGGCGCAATACCTGAAGCGATCTCGTGAAGTGCAAAATGAACAGCAGCAGGTTTATACCCTGGCACGCATTGAAAATCAGATTGTTGACGATCTGCGTGACAGACTCAATGAGCTCAAATCAGGACGTGATGACGACATACAGGTGGAAACTCATATCCGTTATTTTGAAAATCTGAAAAAAACGGCAGATGAAAATATACGTATGCTGGATGACTGGCCTGGCACCATTACCCTGAGGCAGACCATCGATGAATTGCTGGATATGGGAATCGTAAAAAACAAAATGCCGGCTACGATGCGTGAATATGTCACCGCCCAAAAAGCCTTAGAGGATGCCAGTCGCACCAGGGAAGCGACACTGGGTCGCTTCAGAACGTTACTGGAAGCGCAGCTTGGCAGTACTCATCAACAAATGCAGATGTTTAATCAACGAATGGAACAAATTGTTCGCGTTAGCGGTGGGCTGATCCTGGTGGCGACAGCACTGGCGTTACTGCTGGCATGGGTATTCAACCATTATTTTATCCGCTCACGGTTGGTGAAACGCTTTACCCTACTGAATCAGGCCGTTGTGCAAATTGGTCTGGGAGGCACGGAAACGGCTATTCCTGTTTATGGGAATGATGAACTGGGGAGAATTGCAGGATTATTACGCCATACTCTCGGGCAGCTCAATGTGCAAAAACAGCAACTTGAACAAGAAATTACCGATCGAAAGGTGATAGAAGCCGATCTGCGAGCCACCCAGGACGAACTGATTCAGACAGCGAAGCTGGCGGTAGTCGGGCAAACGATGACCACGCTGGCCCACGAGATCAATCAGCCGCTAAATGCGCTGTCGATGTATCTGTTTACAGCCCGCAGGGCCATTGAACAGACCCAGACAGAACAGGCCAGCATGATGCTTGGTAAAGCCGAAGGGGTGATTGGTCGCATTGACGCCATTATCCGTTCACTACGGCAGTTTACCCGGCGCGCCGAACTGGAAATATCACTCCATTCCGTTGATTTAGCACAGATGTTCAGTGCGGCCTGGGAACTTCTGGCCATGCGTCATCGCCCTTTGCAAGCTACGCTTGTTCTGCCGCAAGGTACAGCCACAGTTTCAGGCGATGAGGTCAGAACCCAGCAGGTACTGGTTAACGTACTGGCGAATGCGCTTGATGTTTGTGGGCAAGGCGCTGTCATTACCGTTAACTGGCAAATGCAGGGTAAAACGCTGAACGTATTCATTGGCGATAATGGCCCGGGCTGGCCTGAGGCATTGTTGCCTTCGTTATTGAAGCCGTTTACCACCAGTAAAGAAGTAGGACTGGGTATTGGTCTTTCAATTTGTGTGTCGTTGATGGAGCAAATGAAAGGTGAATTACGGCTGGCATCAACGATGACCAGGAATGCCTGTGTGGTACTGCAATTCAGACTAACGGATGTGGAAGATGCTAAGTAGTGAATATTCGATTCTGCTGATTGATGATGATGCTGACGTGCTGGACGCCTACACACAGTTACTTGAACAGTCAGGCTATCGGGTTTTTGCCTGTAACAATCCTTTTGAGGCGCAGACGTGGATACAACCAGACTGGCCAGGCATTGTGCTAAGTGATGTGTGTATGCCTGGCTGCTCTGGTATCGATTTGATGATGTTATTTCACCAGGATGATCAACAGATCCCCATTCTGCTTATTACCGGGCACGGCGACGTGCCAATGGCAGTTGATGCGGTAAAAAAAGGCGCGTGGGATTTTTTGCAAAAACCGGTTGATCCCGGCAAATTGCTTTCTCTGGTTGAAGAGGCGCTACGCCAGCGTCAATCAATCATTGCGCGTCGTCAGTATTGTCAACAGACGTTGCAGGTGGAGTTGATAGGGAGAAGTGAATGGATAAATCAGTATCGGCGACGTTTACAGCAGTTGTCTGAAACAGATATTGCCGTCTGGCTCTACGGTGCCCCAGGCACAGGACGGATGACCGGTGCACGTTATCTGCACCAATTTGGACGTAATGCACAAGGCGAATTTATCTACCGCGAGCTGACACCAGACAATGCACCACAGCTTAATGATTTCATTGCGCTGGCTCAGGGGGGAACATTAGTGCTCAGCCATCCTGAACACCTGACGCGTGAACAGCAGTACCATCTGGTTCAGTTACAAAGCCAGGAACACCGACCTTTTCGCCTGATTGGTATTGGAGACACTTCGCTGGTCGAGCTGGCCGCCAGCAACCATATCATCGCGGAGCTCTATTACTGCTTTGCAATGACACAAATCGCTTGCCTGCCATTAACTCAACGCCCCGATGATATTGAACCACTGTTTCGCCATTACCTTTGTAAAGCATGTCAACGGCTTAACCATCCTGTTCCGGAAGTGGGAAAAGAGATGCTCAAAGAGATGATGCGCCGCATGTGGCCAAATAATGTGCGAGAGCTGGCCAATGCAGCAGAACTATTTACTGTAGGAGTATTACCGCTGGCAGAAACAGCAAATCCGTTGATGCACGTCGGAACCCCGACACCGCTTGACAGACGAGTGGAGGACGCTGAGCGACAGATAATCACAGAGGCACTTAATATCCATCAGGGGCGTATCAATGAGGTTGCTGAATATTTACAAATCCCACGGAAAAAACTCTATCTCAGAATGAAAAAATATGGTCTTAGTAAGGAGCATTATAAAATTTAACCATCAGACTTGTGAGCTTGTTCATAATGTTATGTCATTGCCTGATGTTGATAAAAAGACGGACGCTCCCCCTGTAAAACAGGGGGCTATAACGTACCTGGAGGCATAAACCCATGCTGTTCAAGTATACCTCTGGCAACAGGTGAAACTAAAAAGTCGGCAAGTGGCAGGGCCTTATCGGTCAGACAGGCAAATCCATAGATAGCAATCGGATTATAAGGTTCCGGTATTTCTATAACTTTTACTGAATCAATTGATTGCAAGCCAGGAACATAATTGGCATAACCGATGAACAGATCAGTATAATCATTTTCAATTAACCACTGCGCTGCTATCGCATTTCCTGGAAGAGGCAACGAATGCCTCCCCCCAACTAATGCTACAGCCCGTTGTCTTATTTTTTCACCGACACTGCCCATATTTTCAAACAGTTCCTGAGTGTAATCACCAGATGGATCACATCCCGCCGTTGATGTTCCGATTCGCAATGTTTCCCGATTTAATAAAGAATACCAGTCGTCATTCTCATTGAATTTATTCGCCCGAACATACAAACACAAACGATTGCTGGCAAAAGGTTTAATACACAATGCTCGTCCTGCGGACATTAATATCTGTGGGTGAGTCATATTGGCTGATGCAAAAAAATCGCATGCCTCACCCGCCTCAATACGCTCCCTTAATATACCCGCTGGTCCAAAATCACACTGTATATTATCGGCCTGATACTCTGACACAAGTGATTTCCATACCCGGCGTAAACTGCCCGCAGCAAGCACTCGCATTAGTCTTCACCCTGATAATCAGTACGGTAAAACGTTCTATACCAGCCATTGACTATTTTATGCATATCAACATCATTGAATTTTTCTGGATACAGCTTTTTCGCCATCCACAATTCCCCAATCCCCATAGCCTCGGGCATCGGATAGCCCCATGCTTTGGCATACTCTGGCATCAAATAAACACAATGATTTTTGACAGCATCTATTACCTGCCACTGTGGGCTTGACTGTATTTCATTCACTACTGCAGGATAACGATTCTGCACAAAAATTACCTGAGGATTCCATTCAATGACTTGCTCTATCGAGACCTGTTTGAAACCTTTAATGGTGGAAGCGGCGACGTTTACTGCGCCAGCATGTTTCATCATTAATCCTGTATATTTTCCGGAACCATAAGTGGTCAATTCAGGATTCGCCATATAGGCACGAACACGCTGCTCTTCGGGTAGAAGTTGCAGGCGGTTACTCACCATTCTGCGGCCATTTTCAGTTGCCTTGATTAACGCTTTAGCTTCTTCAGGCTTATTGATTATATTACCAATCAGCATAATCCCTTCATATAACCCTTTTACGTAAGCCTGTTCTTCATCTGCCATGACTGGGTTAAGTTTATTTCTCTCCCCCTCATCGTCATGCCGCAAAGAAATCGCTACTGCCGGAATTCCCAGACTACTGATTTTATCTATCATTTCCTGCGGAGCATAATTGGTGACAAAAACGACTTGCGGATGCAAAGCCACCAATTTTTCGGCATCAACATGGGTTAAATCGCCTAATGACGCCTTGTTGCTCAGTTCTGGCGCAAGACGTGCATAATTACTGCCAAGCTGTTGTTTCCAGTTTGACATAACACCAACGATTTTATCAGTTGCATTCATCTGCACTAAAAGATTCAACGTTTGATGCTGGAGCACCACGATACGATCAACTTTGTCGGGTACTTTCACCTCCCGACCAATCTGATCGGTGAAAGTTCGTTCAGCTTGCGTAGTAAATGATAAAGAAAGCAAAAAAATCAGTAATAAAAACAACTTATTATTTATTTTCATATTCCATCACACTACAAATCGGTATATAAATAACTATATATCGAAATGGTAGCACCAGTCAGGCTGTGGGAAAAGCGATTCCGGTATATTTTTGATGTGACCGTATGCAGAGAATGTGACGTTTATGTGTTCAGCAGAGGTTTTCAATTCCGTTATCTGTAACCCTGAATACGCATGATCATAATAGCAAAGACAAAGGAGTCGTTACGTTGCCGCACCCTATCCATTCACCATCGCCTGAGACGATAAAATATCAGTACCATCAGCTTGTACATAAACGGATTATACTGATTTCAATAATAACGCTGGCGATGCTCTCCTCACTATTTCTGGACATCATACTGGGCTCTTCCAATTTGCCAGTCAGTGAGCTATGGCATGCTTTAGCTCATCCGTTTAGTCGTGATACCAGCGTCCATGTCATTGTCTGGGAAATACGATTACCCTACGCCTTAATGGCTTTATTGGTTGGCATGACGCTAGGACTCGCGGGGGCAGAAATGCAAACTATCCTCAACAATCCATTGGCAAGTCCCTTTACACTTGGAGTCTCTTCTGCGGCAGCATTTGGTGCAGCTCTGGCGATTGTATTAGGAATTGGTATTCCTGGTATATCGGCAGCATGGTTTGTTCCTGCAAACGCGTTTATATTTGCTCTTCTGTCATCGTTATTACTTGATAGCATGTCTCGTTGGCTAAGAATAGCAAGCTCAGGCATGATTCTGCTGGGTATAGCATTGGTATTCACGTTTAATGCTCTTGTGGCAATAATGCAGTTTATTGCGGATGAGGATACACTCCAGGGGCTGGTATTCTGGACAATGGGAAGCCTGGCTCGTGCATCCTGGAACAGACTGGGTATTTTATCAGGCGTATTTATCATTGTTTTTTTATGGTCATTTTCCCGCTCATGGCAACTTACGGCATTACGCATGGGAGAAGAAAGAGCGTTAAGTTTTGGTATCAATGCACAGCAACTGCGTCTTTCCTCCCTGTTACGTATAAGTTTGCTTGCAGCATTATCGGTAGCCTTTGTTGGGCCGATTGGTTTTATTGGTCTTGTCTCTCCACATATTTCCCGGATGCTATTTGGTGAGGAACATCGTTTCTATCTAACAGGAAGTGTATTAACCGGAGGTCTGGTTCTTTCACTGGCTTCAATTGCCTCGAAAAACATTATTTCGGGTGTCATTATTCCAATAGGCATCGTCACCTCGCTTGTGGGTGTTCCATTATTTATTAGTATTATTCTGCGCTATCGCAGGAGTTTGTTATGAAAGGTCTTTCACTGCATAAATTAAATGCAGGTTATCAGAAAAAAAACGTAATATGTGATCTCAGTTTACCTGAACTGCAACGAGGAAAAATAACAATCATTCTGGGACCAAATGGTTGCGGTAAATCGACATTGTTACGTGCACTGGCGGGACTGAATAAGGCCAACGGTAAGGTATTTCTTGATGGTGTCAACCTAATGCAAATGCCATTTTCTGCGCGTGCCGACAGTACAATATTTTTGCCACAGTTTTTACCACATGATGTGCATCTGAATGTGTTGGAATCTATTCTGGTTTCCCTACGCGCGTCAAAGATGGGCGGGAAACATGAAAAAACACAATCAATAGCTATTCTCAAACAACTGGGGATAGAACATCTGGCCTTTTGTTATCTGGATCAACTATCCGGAGGACAAAGACAACTCGTCGGTTTGGCACAATCATTGGTCCGTAATCCATCGATATTACTACTGGATGAGCCACTAAGTGCATTAGATTTAAACCATCAGTTCCATGTTATGGATTTAGTAAAAAGTGAGACACGTAATCGCAATATAGTCACCATTATGGTAGTTCACGACTTAAATATTGCACTACGATATGGTGATTATGTCGTTATGTTAAAAAAAGGCAAACTTATTGCCAGTGGAAAACCCAAAGAGGTCATTACGCCAGAGAATCTGGCTAATGTTTATCGCATCCGTGGACGAATAGAGCATTGTTCTCATGGCTTGTTACAACTTATCGTTGATGGTGTCATTCCGGATTAACAAAATGGATGGAAGATTTCTCTCCCGGAACTTCTCATCACTTTTTGACACCATCATCAACGATGATTAACTAAAACAGTGTTCCCTTTGATGATGAGTTTGTTTATATGCAGCATGAGGATTAGCTCGTGCTTTATATCAGAACTCACCTCATATAAAAACGAGTAATTTTCAACTTTTCAAGGTCCAATGCAAGGTCAATTTACAATGAATGCCCTGTTGGCCTAAAATACACCCATCAAATACTATTTTTGATCACTTGTATAACGGTTTCGATACGCTCTTTTATTTCCTCTAGTTGCTGCTGACGACCTTCAGGTGTTAATGTCTGATCTTCGTTCAGATCCAAAACCCATCGACGTGGAATCAATGCACCAAAAACAATATCCATTAACATCCCCACACAATTCCCCGTATTTTTAACAGTAATGCGTCCTTGAGCTTGCTGAATATCCAACCACTCAATTAACAGTTCTCTTGAGCGAAGTGTTTTAGTTGTATATAAATAGTCTGAAAGATCTGGAAAGAGAATAGACTCACGCGTCATTAATTTTAATAACGCTTCTCTCTCTTTAGCGTCTTCCTGACTTATATCTAATCGGAATATGCGAAACAGTGCTTCATTAAGAGGGAGCTCTTCATTTTCCGGTCTCGGAAGATCGAGAAACAGTGCTTTATATTCCTTAATAACTTCAGAGAAAATTTCTTTTTTATTGCTGAACACTTCATAAATCGTTCTTTTTGATACTTTTGCCCGGCGGGCAATTTCTGTGGTTGAGGTTTGAGCAAAACCAAGCTCAATGAAGGCACTGTACGCCCCAATAACTATTGCTTTTTTACGCTCACTGGCCATCGATGGTGTGTTCTGGCGCACACCGGATACATCAGAGAACGATGCAGCCTTCCCCCGCCAGACACATGCCGGGAACCCGGCGCTCTACCCGCAGGTCAAAATGGTCTGCCA
>PPYF01660333.1_pt1 | contig 65597 bp, 67 predicted proteins | sample 1559871 | NCBI WGS metagenome assembly PPYF01 (sample SAMN08240021, study PRJNA423297) | Human gut metagenome, whole genome shotgun sequencing project. | reverse complement strand
CGGACAGTGATTCCGACTCCGACAGCGACTCGGATTCTGACAGTGACTCCGACTCCGACAGCGACTCGGACTCTGACAGTGACTCCGATTCGGACAGCGACTCTGACTCTGACAGCGACAGTGATTCGGACTCTGACAGTGATTCCGACTCTGACAGCGACTCGGATTCTGACAGTGACTCGGATTCTGACAGCGACTCGGATTCTGACAGCGACTCGGATTCTGACAGCGACTCGGATTCTGACAGCGACTCGGACTCTGACAGCGACTCGGACTCCGACAGCGACTCGGATTCTGACTCCGACTCTGATTCCGACAGTGATTCGGACTCCGACAGCGATTCCGACTCGGACAGCGACTCCGACTCTGACAGTGACTCGGATTCTGACAGCGATTCTGACTCTGACAGTGATTCCGACTCGGACAGCGACTCTGACTCCGACAGCGACTCTGACTCCGATTCGGACAGCGATTCGGATTCTGACAGCGACTCGGATTCTGACAGCGATTCGGATTCTGACAGCGACTCCGACTCCGACAGTGATTCGGATTCTGACAGCGATTCGGATTCTGACAGTGACTCCGATTCGGACAGCGACTCCGACTCGGACAGCGACTCTGACTCGGACAGCGACTCCGACTCTGACAGTGACTCGGATTCTGACAGCGACTCGGACTCCGACAGCGACTCTGACTCCGATTCGGACAGCGATTCGGACTCTGACAGTGACTCGGATTCGGACAGCGACTCCGACTCCGACTCTGACAGTGACTCGGATTCTGACAGCGATTCGGATTCTGACAGTGACTCCGATTCGGACAGCGATTCGGATTCCGACAGTGATTCGGATTCTGACAGCGATTCGGACTCGGACAGCGATTCCGACTCTGACAGCGACTCCGACTCCGACAGTGACTCGGACTCTGACAGCGATTCGGACTCTGACAGTGACTCCGATTCGGACAGCGACTCTGACTCTGACAGCGACTCGGACTCTGACTCCGATTCTGACAGCGACTCCGATTCCGACAGTGACTCGGACTCCGACAGCGACTCGGATTCTGACAGCGATTCCGACTCTGACTCGGACAGCGACTCGGATTCTGACAGCGATTCCGACTCTGACAGTGACTCGGATTCGGACAGTGATTCCGATGCTGACAGCGATTCGGACTCCGACAGTGATTCGGATTCGGACAGCGATTCGGATTCTGACAGTGACTCCGATTCGGACAGCGATTCGGACTCTGACAGTGACTCCGATTCGGACAGCGACTCGGATGCTGACAGCGACTCCGACTCTGACAGCGACTCTGACTCTGACAGCGACTCGGATTCTGACAGCGACTCTGACTCCGACAGCGACTCGGATTCCGACAGCGATTCGGATTCGGACAGTGATTCGGACTCTGACAGTGACTCGGATTCTGACAGCGACTCGGATTCGGACAGCGATTCGGATGCTGACAGCGACTCTGATTCTGACAGCGACTCTGACTCCGACAGCGACTCTGACTCTGACAGCGATTCCGACTCCGACAGCGACTCGGATTCCGACAGCGATTCCGACTCTGACAGTGACTCCGACTCCGACAGCGATTCGGACAGTGACTCCGATTCTGACAGCGACTCCGACTCTGACAGCGACTCCGACTCTGACAGTGATTCCGACTCTGACAGTGATTCCGACTCTGACAGCGACTCGGACTCCGACAGTGACTCTGACTCCGACAGTGATTCGGACTCGGACAGCGACTCGGATTCTGACAGCGATTCGGATACTGACAGCGACTCGGATTCTGACAGCGACTCGGATTCCGACAGCGACTCTGACTCGGACAGCGATTCGGATTCTGACAGCGATTCGGACTCTGACAGCGACTCGGATTCTGACAGCGACTCTGACTCGGACAGCGACTCTGACAGCGATTCCGATTCGGACAGTGACTCGGATTCTGACAGCGATTCGGATTCCGACAGCGACTCGGATTCCGACAGCGACTCGGATTCTGACAGCGACTCTGACTCTGACAGCGATTCCGACTCCGACAGCGACTCGGACTCTGACTCCGATTCCGATTCGGATACCGAACCGCAGGCAAATAATGATACCCATACGGCGGCTATCGATACCGTAGACGGCAACCTTAACAACGTGACCGGAACCGCAAGCCAGCTGCTTGGTGTCTCCTTACTCAATACGGTGGATGTCTCCCTGCTGGCGGCGAACTCCACGAAGTTCTCGGTTAGTGAAGGAACAACTGAGGATGTGACGATAGCTGTCACTGGTTCAACGTTGCTGAGTCTGCAGTCAGTACTGGCACTGGTGGGGCAACTGGTGGGCGGCGCTTCATCCATTACTGCCGATCTGTCGATAGTGAATACCGACACCGGTGAGGTGGTGCAGATTATTCCGGATGCCGTGAGCCTGACGCCGTCTCTGGCGCTGCTCAATCTGGTTTACTCCGGCAGCGCGACCTTCAGCGACCTGCCGGCCGGGAACTACGCGGTGGTGGTTTCTTCACCGCAGGCTTCCGGCGGTCTGGCCGCAGTGGTTGATGAACTGGCGTCAGCAAATCTGCTGTCGGTTGCCCAGGCGACAATCACGGATTCTACGCAGTACACCTCGACGGCAATTGCCGGCAATGTGCTGGTTGCGGATGCAGGGGGTGATGTAGCAGACACCGGTGATGGCATTACGGTAAGCAAAATCGCCTCCAGCGTGCAGACCACGCCGCTTGATGTGACGGCTGCAGGTGTTGTGATAAATGGTCTTTACGGTCAGCTGACGATCCATGCGGACGGCAGCTATACCTACAAGGCGACTGGCGATGCGGATGCTGTTGGCCAGGCCGATATCTTTACCTACACGATAGTGGATGCGGATGGTGATACGGCAACGGCTACGCTGACGATTAATATCGTGGCAGGAAGTGATATCGGTGAGTCGGATGCTGATGCAGATTCCGACAGCGACTCCGATTCTGACAGCGATTCGGATTCTCCGACAGTGACTCCGATTCCGACAGCGATTCGGATGCTGACAGTGATTCGGACTCGGACTCTGACAGCGATTCTGACTCCGACAGCGACTCGGACTCCGATAGCGACTCGGATTCCGACAGCGACTCGGATTCTGACAGCGACTCGGATTCTGACAGCGACTCTGACTCGGACAGCGACTCTGACTCGGACAGCGACTCCGACTCGGACAGCGATTCTGACTCCGACAGCGACTCCGATTCGGACAGCGACTCGGATTCGGACAGTGATTCGGATTCCGTTGAGGCAATACCTGATACCAATAGTTCTGAGGTTGTGCAGCAGTACGGCAATCTTAATGGTACTGAAGGCAATCTCTCGCAACTGGTTGGCGTCTCGCTGCTGAGCACGATTAATGTGTCGCTGTTGTCTGGCAGTAGCTTCCGCTTCAACGTGGACAACAACACAACAGAGGATATGACGGTTGATGTCAGCGGCGTGTCTCTGCTTTCAACGGCTGGGCTGTTAACGTCGATAGTCAATCTGCTGGGGGCTGGAAATACGCTGACAGCCGATCTGTCGGTGATTGATATCGCGACTGGACGCGTAGTTGCTATCGACGCGGGAAGCGTGAGTATTAGCGCAACGTTGCTTGGTGGGTTGGTCTATAGCGGAACAGCTTCCTTTGAGAATCTGCCTGCTGGTAGCTATGCGCTGGCGATATCCTCACCAAATTCCGATGGAGTTCTGGTGAGCCTGATCAACACGCTCGCAGGTGCAGGAGTAGCCACCTTTGTAGAAGCAACGGTAACCGATTCGCTCGGTTATAGCGGAAGTACCGTTACAGGCAATGTGCTGGAGGGATCGGATAACGGCGATATGGCCGATAGCGGTACCGACCTTACGGTAACGTCGGTAACGGCCACCACTGCTGCAGGTGAGACTTTCTCAGTGAATGGCGGCACCATATCGGTAACGGGTGCTTACGGCGTACTGACTATTAACGCTGACGGCAGCTATAGCTACCAGGCATCAGGTAAGGCCGGGTCGGCAGGTAATGCGGATGTATTTACCTACACCATTACGGATGGTAATGGGCTGCAATCAACCACCACCCTGACTATCAATATCGGTCAGGAGGTCGAGACCGCCCAGGCTAATCCGGATACGCAGGCTTATTACGTCGGCAACGTCGAAGATAATCTTGATATCCAGGGGGGCAATGTCGTTCAGGTGGCGGGCCTGTCGCTACTGAATACCGTGAATGTCGCGCTTCCGACCAATGGCTTTAAGTTTGTCGTGGCTGAAGGGACTGAACAGGATGTGACGCTAGGCGTTTCGGGGTCCACTGCCCTTAGCATCGCGCTAGGCGCCGTTACCCTGGATCTCATTCTGATCAATACCGACACTAACCAGATAGTCGGCGTTATTAAGGATGGAATTACAGCAACGCCGACAGGTTTCCTTGGATTAAGCCTTGAATACGCGGGAGGAGGGGAATTTGAAAGAATTGGCGCCGGTAACTATATGGTTGTTATTTCGTCGCCGACTACTGAAGGATTGATTGGTTCGATACTGAATCTGAATTTGGGCACCAGCATTAGTATGGAGGTGACAGATTCGACTAAATACGTGACGGGGAATGTTCTGCACACCGATAGCGATGGCGATGGCGATGTTGGCGATACAGGTAATGAAATTACCGTAAGCAGCATTCAGTTTGGATCGCAGATCGAAACAGTCACTGCTGGCGGCGTCACGATTAACGGTACATACGGTACTCTGATAATCAAGTCTGACGGTAGTTATAGTTACCATGCTAATGGAACAACAGGGGTGGGTCAGAGTGATGTCTTCACCTACACGATAACGGATGGGCTGGGTCATACATCGTCGACTACGCTGACGATGAACATTGAGTCAACGCCACCGGTAGCGGTTGATGATATCGCCTCCCTGTCGGCGGCAACGGCAATGCAGTCGGTTACCTGGACGCAAAGCGTCAGCAATCTTGCAGTGCCAAACACGGCAGTAGCGGCTAATGCGACATCGGCGGCGAAAGTCACCAGTCAGAACTTTACCATTGCTGAAGGCCGGGAGGTGGATGGAGCATCTATCACTCTCAACTTGAGTGGTAACCGAACCAGTGGTCTCTCACTACTGAATGGCGATCTTTCTGGGACGGTCTCTCTTATCCATCATGTCACTGTTGATGGTGTCACAACAGATGTAACGGTGTGGACGAGTTCTCTGACGATGGCTCTGGATGGTTCTCTCCTTAGCCCGTCATCCGATACGGATACTGTGACGCTGAACATGGTTAACGGCGGCATTCCGCTACAACTGGCGGCAGGTGATTATACTCTGAGTATTAGTCATACGATGCATGCCGGCACGGCGTTGTCCTACAACCTGTCAGCGAGCGTAGCAGGAACAGAGATCCTTACCGATGCGCATCTGACGGTCGGGCAATCTGTGGCAGGGAATATTCTCGACGGTTCCGATGCGAATGGAACACCAGACACGCTTGGTTCGCTGCATAGCGGCTTTACGATAAGTGGCGAAAACAATCTGGGTATCGCGACCAACTGGACCTTCCATTCTGATGGCACAGTAACTAACGATACGGGAACCAGCGCATCTAATGGAAATGCGGTGCTGTATGGTGAATACGGGATCCTGACCATTAATGGGCAAGGTGGTTACACCTATCAGTTGAACGGGGGTGTGAATACCGATGCAATAACGTCTAAGGAGACATTTACTTATACCCTTATCAGTAGTGATGGCGGCAGTTCGACGGCGAATCTGACGATCGATCTGCACCCGCAGATCGCCGGCAGCGTCAATGACGATAGCGTTCATAGTACCGCTTACGATGACACCTTCAGCATGGGTGTGGGAGCCGATACGCTGGTTTACAACCTGCTGGCGGATGACAACACCGGAGGCAACGGTAGCGATATCTGGAGCGATTTCTCGGTCGCCCAGGGAGATCATATCGATGTTTCGGCGCTGTTGGTCGGCTGGAATGGTTCCAGCGATACGTTGGGTAACTATATTACTCTGAGTTATGTCGGCGGAAACACCGTGGTGTCTATTGATCGCGATGGAACGGGTGGAAACACCCATCAACCTGCGACGTTGATTACGCTACAGGGGGTCCATATCAATTCGCTCGATGAGCTAATTGATACCAATAACTCGAACTAAATAAGTCGATGAGAATGGCGGCACAGGGAGGTGCTGCCGTTACGATTTTTTGTCGCGAAAGGGGATAAGGAAAAACCAATCGGGGAACGACGGGCTATCGTTAAATAAAAAGAATGATGCGGAAAGAGTATATCCATATTTTCAGTGTGCTTTCTGAAGGGTAATTTTATGCGTCTATTTCAAAAAAAAGGGATGGTCAGCGTTTACAGCTGCAGCACTATTTTCCTGTCAATCTGCGTGGTATTAACGGTTGACGCAGAGGAGCTTTCTTTTCCGCCCACCAGCATCAGCACCCAGAGGTTAAACGATACTCAGCAGGTCGCCGGATATAGCGAAGAGCTTATCAACCCTGAAAGTCATCTTGCCGGTCCACTGGATATTGCTACCGCAGTAAAATCAGCAGTCAATTGGCATCCTGCTATCAATCAACAGGTGAGTAAACTTCAGGAGCAGGTGCAAAAAGTGGATGTAGCGAAAGCCAAATATTATCCGCAGGTTAATGCGGGTATGAATAATGGGTACAGTAACACCTACTCTGATTCTGGATATTCCCCCTCATTAGTTGTCTCTGTTTCGCAAATGCTGTACGACTTTGGCAAAGTCTCCAGCTCGGTGAGAGCGGCGGACGCTGCCGTTGCCCAACAGCAGGCGATGGTCATGCTTAATATCGATCAGGTGGCTCATGATACCGCGGGTGCAGTGGTACAGCTGCAGGGTTATCAAAAGCTCGTGAAAATAGCCCAGGCCCAGGTCGATTCGTTAAAGCATATTGGCGATCTTATTCGCCAGCGCAACGACGCCGGGGCGACATCGCTTTCTGATGTTGTGCAGACGGATACCCGCGTTGAGGGTGCGCAGGCGACGCTTATCCAGTATCAGGCAGCGCTTGAGCGCTGGAAGGCAACGCTGGCGACGTATCTTGGTCTCGGAAGTATTACCTCCGTAACCGAAAGCGTACCGCAGGCTATGGATGCCGCCTGCGCCGTTAGTAAAATCGATTATCGAACCGTACCAGCGGTGCTCGCCGCTTTGGCCCAGGCTACACAGGCACAAGCCCAGGTAGATAATGCCACCGCGCAAATGTTGCCTACAATCTCGCTGGAACCTCAGGTAACGCATTACCTCAATGATAATTACGCCAACAGCGCGGTATTAAATAAAACGCAGTATTCGGCATGGGTCAAAGTAGAAATGCCGATCTACCAGGGCGGCGCGCTAACGGCTTCCCGCGAAGCAGCGCAGCAAACGCTATCTGCGGCGAATGCCGGGATCAGAAACGCGCAACTCGATGCCAGCCAGAAGTTGAGCGCCTCCCGCGACGAGGCGGTAAACCTGAAACAATCTATCGCCATCCAGCGCCGCCAGCAATTGCTTGGCGAACAAACCCGCGCCCTGTATCAGGATCAATATTTACAGCTCGGCACGCGTCCGTTACTCGACCTGCTTAACGTCGATCAGGAAATTTATCAGGCGCAATTTAATCAGGTATTAACTGAAGCGCAACTGCGAAATCTGGAACTGGACTGTCTGTTCAGTACAGGGAAAATGCGCGCCGTTTTTGCTCTGGATAACCAAAGAATTCAGGGCGTGGAGATTCGACCATGAGCGAACAACCCCAGCGCAGCGATATTCCGCATTTACAGGATTGGGCTAACGCTATGGCTTTTGTCGCCAGCCATTATCGGCAAAGTTACTCACCGGGGACGCTTCATGCCGCGGCGGAGTGGGCGACGCAAAAAACGCTGCCTGATGCGCTTAAACATTTATGCCGTCATGCCGGATTGCATTGCCAATTTCTTAATGGCAATGACCGGAAAATGTCGGCCTGGCGGCTGCCGCTTGTGGTACAGCTCAAAGATGGCCAGATTGGCATTATTGAAAGCTTCGATCTACATAACTCAGTCGGGATCCGTTTTGTCAAAGAGCTTACATTACTAAGCCACTGTCCGCTTGACTCCTTGTTAGATGAAATTGAATTCACTGTGGCTTTTCGTCCGGCCTCGCCGGAGAAAGATATTAGAACTGAAAGCTACCTCACACGCTTCCAGCCGGACTGGTTACGTAAGATCGTTTTAAAAGATTGGCGTCCCTATACACATGTCATGCTGGCGTCGCTGGCGATCAATATTTTGGCATTAGCCGGTATCCTGTTTTCCATGCAGGTATATGATCGGGTAATTCCGGCCCAATCCTATCCCACGTTATATGTCTTGTTTAGCGGCGTATTAATTGCCGCAGTGTTCAATTTCGTTCTGAAAATTACCCGCGGTCACGTGACCGACCTGCTGGGAAAACGTGGGGATATTCGTATCTCCGATCGCGTATTTGGTCACGCATTACGGCTGAAAAATACCGCTGTGCCGCGCTCGACGGGCAGCTTTATTTCCCAGATTCGCGAGCTAGAGCAGGTACGGGAAATGATGACCTCGACCATGATGACGGTCATTGCCGATTTACCTTTTTTCCTGCTTTTTCAGCTTGTGCTATTTATCGTCTCGCCATGGCTGAGTTGGATCGCGCCTGTTGCGACTATCCTGATGCTGTTACCGGGATTGTTACTGCAGAAAAAACTGGCTGAGCTGGCAAATAAAAATCAGCATGAAAGCACGCTACGCAACGCCATTTTGGTGGAAAGCATTCAGGGCCTGCCGGATATAAAAATGATGCAGGCAGAAAGTCGCTTTCTGCAACAATGGAACAGCTATGTGGCGATTACTGCGGAATCGGGAGTTCAAACCCGAAAAGTCACTCATGGGCTGGTGAGCTGGGGCATGTCGATCCAGAACCTGTTGTATGCCACCGTAGTGGCCGTTGGGGCGCCGCTGGTGATTAATGGCGACATCACGACCGGCGCCATGGTGGCGGCATCGATGCTGTCCAGTCGAATGGTTGCTCCGATGACGGCGCTCTGCGGGGTACTGGCTCGCTGGCAGCAGGTGAAAGTCGCGAAAGCAAGCCTGGATAATTTAATGGCGCTGCCGGTAGAAGGGGGGCTGGATGAGCCGCGGATCCATCGAGCGGTTCTGCACGGTAATTATGAATTTCGCAACGCCGAGTTTCGTTACGGCAAAGACAATGGCCCCGCACCGCTGCGAATTAAACAGCTTTCTATCAAAGCCGGGGAAAAAATAGCTGTTCTGGGGCGCATTGGCGCCGGGAAATCAACGCTTTTGCAGGCAATGATGGGTAATGTTGAGTTGACGTCAGGCGAACTAAGGCTTGACGATCTTTCGCTGCCGCAAATCGATCTGGCGGATATTCGCCGTAATGCCACGCTACTGACGCAGGAGGCTCGGTTATTTCATGGGACATTAAGGGAAAATGTGACCCTGGGACGGCCTATGGCGAGCGATGATGAACTGGTGAAAGTGCTGGAGCTGTGCGGTGCGCTGGAGTTTGTCAACAAACTGCCTATGGGGCTTGAACATCTGGTGATGGAGGGAGGGCTTGGGCTTTCCGGCGGGCAGCGGCAGTCACTGCTGCTGGCTCGAGCGCTCATCCGCGATCCCAATATTATTCTGCTGGATGAACCCACCTCATTCTTTGATGAACGAACAGAAAAAGCGTTTGTCGAGCAGCTGGCCCGTTGGGCAGGAGAGCGTACGTTAATCATCGCCACTCACAAAGCGGCGGTGCTCAATATCGTCGATCGTATACTGGTTATTCAGGACGGGCAGCTGGCGCTGGATAAGCCTAAAGCGACGGTATTTGAGCAAGAAAAAGCGCGTGCTCAGGTGGTGAACATATGAATAAGCCCACTGCTGCGATTTTCCCGTTGGTAAAGGAACTCGATCCGGTTGCTGCGATGGCTGATAACGAGCGTGATGAGGCCGAGCTGGTTAAATCGCGCCGCCTGATCGCTTTACTGGCGCTACTGCTGGTGGTCACAGGCGTTTGGGCGTGGTTTGCCACGCTTGATGAAGTATCCACCGGGACCGGAAAAGTGATCCCCAGCTCGCGCGAACAGGTGTTGCAAACGCTCGATGGCGGGATCTTAACTGAGCTGAACGTTCGCGAAGGCAGCCGTGTCGCCGCGGGCCAGGTGGTCGCACGATTGGATCCGACCCGCAGTGAATCCAATGTTGGCGAAAGTCAGGCAAAATATCGCGCGTCATTAGCCGCAAGCATTCGCCTGACCGCCGAGGTGAACAACCAACCGCTGATTTTTCCACCATCGCTGAAGGCCTGGCCGGGGCTACTGGCGGAAGAAACTCGCCTCTATCACAGTCGCAGGGAGCAGCTAACGAAGTCTATGCGGCAACTGGAGCAGTCGTTATCGCTGGTCAATAGTGAGCTGGCGATAAATGAAAAGCTGGCTAAGACCGGTGCGGCCAGTAATGTTGAAGTGCTTCGTTTACGCCAGCAGGCTGCCGATATTGAGCTAAAGAAAATTGACCTCAACACTCGCTACTATGTTGATGCCCGCGAGCAGTTGTCAAAAGCCAATGCGGATGTCGCCAGCCTTGCCGAAGTGATTAAGGGCCGGGCAGATTCAGTGGCTCGATTGACCGTGCGCTCACCGGTGCAGGGGATCGTCAAAAATATCAAAGTGAATACCATCGGCGGGGTTATCGCGCCTAACGGTGAACTGATGGATATCGTCCCCATTGATGGTCGATTGTTGATCGAAGCGCGGATTTCTCCGCGCGATATTGCATTTATTCATCCCGATCAGAAGGCGCTGGTGAAAATTACCGCCTATGATTATGCCATCTATGGCGCCCTCAATGGTGTTGTCGAAACGATATCTCCCGACACGATTCAGGACGAGGCAAAACCTGATGTTTACTATTATCGGGTGTTTATCCGTACCGATCATAACTATCTGGAAAATAAACGCGGTAAGCGTTTTTTAATAGGTCCAGGGATGATCGCTACGGTTGATATTAAAACCGGAGAGAAGACAGTTATGGATTATTTGGTGAAACCATTTAATAGGGCAAAAGAAGCGCTGAGAGAAAGGTAACACCCGCTAGTTGGCTTTATGTTTGGTGAATTTTCAACGAATGGAGATTTGAGATGGCATTGAGCGATTTATTACAACAGGCTTGCTTTCAGTGCAAACCATTAAAAACGACCGCATTGCCTGCTGATTATCCTGGGTGGGTCATCTTTTTTAGCGTCAGTGACGGTAAGCAGCGTGCGCATGTCCATGTTTCGACAGCAGCCAGCTTTGATCAAGCCTGGCTAGCCGGGGCCAGAGCGCTGCAGGAGTGGCGTAAAAAGCAAGATAATGAAACCCAATGGTTACGAATTGATATTGTCGATAGCGTAGAAAAGCTAACGTGGGAAAATCTATTAAAGAAACTCAATATCACCAAACGCAATTATTTTCGCTTCGGCATCTCTTTTGATACACAATTTACGCAAGCGATCCTTGAACAGGAAATTGCGGCGAATGCTTTACTTTATGATGGGGACAATGGCGTAGCGGCGCCAAATGACATCAATCTGGAAAATTATGGTCAACGCCGATTTAAGCGCAGTTTGAACTGGCCGAGCGAACCTCAGCAGATACTATGGCGGTTTAAAACGCGTTCAGTATTCTGCGATCGTAACGGCGCTAAACTCATCGAACATACTGGCCGCAGTTCCGGCTACCGCGTTATCGGTGATGAATGGCAAAAAAATTATCTGCCCGAGGTTATTAAAAAGGGGAGCGATTATCTGGCTCGTCAGGTCAAAAAAGACGGACTCTATTATTACGGATGGTTTCCCTGCTTTGACCGTCCTGTGCGATCCTATAATGCTTTACGCCATGCCAGCTCAACCTATTCGCTGATTGAGGGGTGGGAGGCGACTAAGCAGCCGCACCTTCGTCAGGCGATCGATCGGGCGATTGCTTACCTGGTCAATAACCTTATTTCTGTTCGTACGCTTGCTGATGGACGACAGGCTGCGTTTCTTTGTGATGTCGAAAATGAAATTAAACTTGGCGGTAATGCCGTCAGTATTCTGGCGCTGGTGAAATACACCGAAACGACGGGCGATCGACAATATCTGGACTTGTTGTCGCAACTGGCCACTGGAATTGCATTTATGCAGGACGCGCAAAGTGGTGAGTTTGTTCATGTCCTTAACAGCCACGATCTCTCATTAAAAGCCAAGCATCGCATCATCTATTACGACGGTGAGGCGGCTTTTGCCTTAATGCGCTTGTATAGCTTGACGTTGGCGCCGCAGTGGCTGGTTATGGTGGAGAAAGCATTTGAATACTTCATTCGACAAAAACACTGGCAGCATCACGATCACTGGTTGAGCTATTGCGTTAACGAATTAACGCGTTTTCGCCCGGAGGAGCGTTATTTCCGCTTCGGGCTGGACAACGTGCGCGATCATCTGGATTTCGTGCTGCAACGGGTAACAACCTATCCAACGCTACTGGAGTTAATGATGGCGGCGGCGGAAATGATTGCGCGCCTGGAGGCCTCTACCACACAGCGCCATTTGCTCGACGACTTTGATAAAGACAAATTTTACCAGGCCCTGGAGGCGCGGGCGCGTTATTTACTGGATGGTTTCTTCTGGCCAGAGCTGGCGATGTTTTTTAAAAATCCTGCGCGTATCGTTAATAGTTTCTTTATTCGTCACCATAGCTATCGTGTTCGAATTGATGATGTAGAGCACTATCTGTCAGGTTATATCGCTTATCAGAAGTATTTTCAGGCAGCCAGCAAACGTCAGCAATCGCCAATCGCGGCGCCGCCCGCGCCTCGGGGAACGACCCTTTTTTTGTTGGAGAATCTGCGCGACGTGGGGAATGGTATTGAGGTTGCGGCTACCCGGCGAGCAAGGCTGTTTGTTGAACATTTACACACCGTCCCGTGGCTTATCACCGCCGTCTGGAACCCAGACCTTAACGATGCGGTAAAAGCGTTGAAGGCACGGGGAGCGTTGCCGGAAGCGGTGCCGGTTTATAACCTCTACAATGCATTAGCGTCGTGCCTGAGTGCGGGGAAGATCGTCCCGCTTCCCGGGCTGAAAGGGGAGGTTGAGCTTCGTCAGACAGTTGTGCCGAAAGCAGAGGCGCCAATCGGTAAAAATAATTATCAATTACGCCCGCAGGGGCAATTGGTGGAAGATTATGTCGATAGCGCAGGAAACGTGTTGCTGCGTAAATATTTTGATATCAAGAAAGCGAATCTGCAGATTATCCGCATGGATGTCGCTTTGCCGGGCGGGGAGGTCAAATCCTTTAACCAACAGGAAGCGTTTTTCTCCTGGATGCTGGAAATGATGCTGCCCGCAGCGGGCAACTGGCATTTTATCGTCGATAAAAACAAAGCGTGGAAAGATTTTGTCTGTTCGCAACCGGCACAGCGGATGAACTGCACGGTTAGCGCGGTCATCCACTCTCATCATCAATTGCTAAACGGCGGGATAAAAGCTTCTTACCGTCATTTACTGGAACAACCGCAACTGGTGGATCGGTTAATCGTACTCACCGACGAACAATGGCAAGATTTACAGCAAGAGGGGATCCCCGGCGCTCGCCTTGTGGTCATTCCCAACCATATGGATGACAGCAAAATTCCGGTTAACCCGCAAAAGGAGCCCTCAGAAACAGTCATTTACCTGGCGCGTTATTCTGAAGAAAAGCAGCATCTGACGCTGTTCAACGCATTCCGTAAAGTGTCCGCGCAACGTCCCGATGCGCGGCTCCATACTTATGGCGTCGGCCCGCTTCGCCGTAAACTTAGCGACCAGGTTAAGGCGTGGGGATTAGAAGACGTGATAAAAATCAACGGATTTACCTCGGATATTGCTGCCGTTCATCGACACGCTTGCTGTACGGTCCTCTGTTCAAATCAGGAGGGGCAATCTCTGTCGGCGGTCGAGGCCATGGTCTACGGCACGCCGTTAATTAGTTTTGCTATTAAATATGGGCCGCGCGATATTCTGCAGGACCGCCAGGCCGGGATTCTGGTGCCTTACGGCGACGAAGAGGCGTTGGCCGCGGCCTTAGTTCGGGTTATTTCCGATAAGGCGCTACAAAAAGAGATGCAGGCCGCCGCTATCCGCAATGCGCGCCGTTATTACGCTACCGCGATAGCCGGACGCTGGGAAAGCTGGTTACAGCACAATGAGCAGCGAATGAAGGAGCAGGAGGAGAAGCCACTCAATGTGGCTTCGCTCAAACAACGTGTCGTGTAAGAACGTTTCTGCCCCGGTAAAACTCTTTTACCGGGGCGGGTTACATCCAAAGAGGCGGTACCTTGCGATATAGCAGAGCAGGAGCGGTATGGTGCGCAATTTATCTGTCAGCGGTGTTTTGTTTGCCGTCCGCGGCGGCCGATGAAATGGTGCAGGAATCCCGCTGCGTCAAAGGTTCGATATTACTTAATCATCGTCTCGAAAAAGAATATGTTGAAGATGATTTCCATATTTTTTATAGCCTGCAAGGGCGAGACGCCCTCAAATATCAGTACGACAGCTCAGGCAGTGGCGTCCCTGACAGTATCAAAGATATTGCCGGGCAACTACAGGCCGCTAAATACCTCTATTCCAGTGTGCTTGGCCTTCGCTTTCCGTTACAGCAAAAGATCTATGCTCAGGCCAGGCAAATCAATGTCTATGTGCTGCAACTGCCGAAAGGAAATGGTTTGGCCTTCGATCGCGTGGCGGCAGAAACGATGAGTGACGGCAGGCAGCTGCCTTGCGGTTTAAAGTTTGTATTGAATGCCGCGCTGGAACCGGCGCGTAACATTACGCCAGCTCATGAATTTTTCCATCTTTATCAGTATGGCTATGCCGTTTTTAAACAAAAATGGTATCTGGAGGGAATGGCGCGATGGATGGAGAACAGCTTTAAAGCGCCTGAGAAAAATACCCGGCGGCTCTCTCCGCTTCCTCATTGCGACAGTAATTTTACCCGGGGTTATAACGCCGCGAATTACTGGGCGAGCTTTGCGCAAGCACATTTTGCTGATGTCGCTATCCCCGCCGCAGCACAGCGTTTTCGTTACAGCGACGGTTCGCCAGTTTTAATAGCGCAGGAAGTAAAGGGGGGAGCAATGCTAGCGCCGTTTTTTAATCAGTTGGCGCAGGGCAGCGCGGCACAGTCGCGGCAGTTAAATCAGGCGAACATCCGCTGGTCTGAAGCTCAGCAGCGCAGTCCGCAATTTAATGAGGCGATCTGTCAGGCGTTGGCCGCCGTGGTGGCAGAGAAAAAATAGAATATAAAACGAAACGCCGCCCATCAGGGCGGCGTGGGTAGGCTAGTTACGCAACCTTGGCGCCTGCAGCTGCTGACGAATCGTTTTGGCCAGTTCGTCAAGGGACGGCTGTTCCGGGTGTTCGTCGCGGGTTTCGCTGCTCAGCTGCGCTTCTGCCAGATAGGTGTGAATCGGCTGGCCATCATCATCTTCCATCACCACATGGTACCAGGGCGCCGCGCGCAGTTCGTCATTGGCGGCAATTTCATCCTCTTCCGGCTCCGCGAGCGAATACTCGGGATCGACATCGACGATGACGCCCAGGTAGCCCAAGAGCGTATGGCGGACCTGTTGGCCGATACCGAATTTGCTGGCTATCATAGGCACCTCCTGGGAAACATGAATACTCCCTATATGAGGCTCATGTTTCGTTTTTCAAGTTACATGACGCGACAGGCAAACCCCTTCAGATACAGCCCTTCCGGGTAGGTTGCGATCACCGGGTGGTCGGCAGCCTGACGGAACTGTTCTATAAATTGTACATCACGCCCGGCATCAATTGCGGCATCGGCGATGATTTTCTGAAATAAATCGGTGGTCATCAGCCCGGAGCAGGAGAATGTCAGCAGCACGCCGCCGGGGTTCAGCAGCTGGATCGCCAGCATATTGATATCTTTATAGCCGCGGCAGGCGCCCATCAGCTGGCTTTTATTTTCCACGAACTTCGGCGGATCCATCACGATCACGTCGAATTTCTCTCCCTGATCGCGGTATTTACGCAGCAGTTTGAACACGTCGTCGCGCACAAACTCCGCTTTGGACAGATCCAGTCCGTTGATCTCCACGTTCTGGCGGGCAACGTCGAGCGCCTCCTGCGAGGTATCCACGCTGGTGACCTGGCGGCAGCCGCCCATCAGCGCCGACACCGCAAAGCCGCCGGTGTAGGAGAAGCAGTTCAGCACCCGTTTATCCGCGACATAGCGGCGGGTGGCCAGGCGGCTGTCGCGCTGGTCGAGGTAGTAGCCGGTCTTGTGCCCGCCCTGGATATCGACTAACAGCTTCATGCCGTGCTCGGTGATCGGCAGCAGCGCCGGGGGCAATTCGCCCACCACCGGCCCCTGGGCCAGCTCCAGTCCCTCTTTTTTACGCACGGCGACATCGCTGCGATCGTAAATGGCGCAGTCCGGGAACAGGTTCTGCAGGGCGCTGATGATGGCGGCGCGCTGGTATTCGGCGCCTGCGCTGAGCAGCTGCAGCACGAAAAAGTTGCCAAAGCGGTCGATAGTGACGCCCGGCAGGCCATCGGACTCGCCGGCGATCAGGCGGTAGCTGTCGAGGCCATCGCGCTCGGCCAGCCAGGCACGCCAGGTTTGCGCCTGCTGCAGACGGCGTTCAAAGAAGGCGCTATCGATGGCTTCATTGCGGTCGAAGGTCCACACGCGGGCGCGGATCTGCGACGACGGCGAGTAAGCGCCGCGGGCCAGCCATTTTCCCTGATGGTCAACGATATCGATGGTTTCACCGCTGCGGGCTTTACCTTCCATGCGGGCGACGCCGCCGGAGAATATCCACGGATGGCGACGCAGCAGGGATTTCTCGCGTCCTTTGGCTAACACTAAGCGGGGGAATAGGGAATCTGTCATGGGGCTACCTTTAAGCAACGGGAATGTCGGCACCGAAAAATGGCGCGTAGATTAGCACACCTGGCGCACGCAAGCATCTTTCGCCCGGCAGGCACAGGTGAGCGTTTCGGCACAAAATGCAGGCGCTTCGGCACATTCAGCTGGTGCGGACTCTCATACCCTGTTTTCTCACCCCAACGAGGAGCAGACGATGAAAACAGGTATCCGCATGGCTGTGGCGATGTTAGCGGCTGTGAGCAGCGGCGCGATGGCCGCGCCGTTTAGCGTAAGCAGCAATGATATGCGTGACGGGCAGCCGCTGGCCCAGCAGCACTGGTTTGCCGGTTTCGGCTGTACCGGAGGCAATGTCTCTCCGCAGCTGGCATGGAAAAACGCCCCGGCGGGCACGCGCAGCTTCGCGGTCACCGTCCGGGATCCCGATGCGCCTACCGGCAGCGGCTGGTGGCACTGGACGGTGGTCAATATCGCCAGCAGCGTCTTTTCGCTGCCCGCTGGCGCGGGAGATAAAAACAGCGCTACACTGCCGGGCGGAGCGGTCCAGGGCCGCAACGATTTTGGCTATGCCGGCTTCGGCGGCGCCTGTCCGCCGGCGGGAGATAAACCGCACCGCTATCGCTTTACGGTATGGGCGCTGGATGTCCCCACGCTGCCGGTGGATGCCGGGGCCAGCGGGGCGCTGGTCGGCTATCTGTTACATAGCCATGCTCTCGCCAGCGCACAGTTGACGGCGATGGCCGGGCGTTAAAATAAAAGGTCGGTCTGATGGAGAGTATCCACTTTCAGCATAGCGCCTTAACCGCGGCGGAGATCACCACCCGACGGCTATGCAGACTGCATCGCGTGCGGCTGTTCTCCCCGGCGCTCTGTCGGGTGAAACGCGGCAGCAAAGTGATTGTGCAAGGGGAGAGCCGGGTGCTGGCGACTCCGCAACAGCTGATTGTTTTGCCAGCTGACGTGGAACTGGAGGTGATTAACCAGCCGGAGAATGGCCTCTTTTGCTCCGATCTGCTATCGCTGACGCCCGAGCTGCTGACGAGGTTTAAGACTCGTTATCTCAGCGAACCACCGCCAGGGCGCCTGACCTCGCTCTGCGCACCGGTGACGACAGAGCTGGCGTTTATGTGGCAAAGCGTTCTGCAGGCGGTGCGGGAGGGATTGTCCGTCGCGCTGCAGCAGCACCAGACCATGGGGCTGCTGCTGGCCCTGTATGAGGCTGGCTATGCGGGCCCGCTGCTCGTCGAGCGGCAGCAGGATCTGTCGGCGCAGGTGCGGCAGCTGATTATGCTGTCGCCGGCGCAGGCATGGAGCGTGTCGCGGGTGGCGAAAATGCTCTTTCTCGGCGAGTCCACGCTGCGCCGTCGGCTGCAGCAGGAATCGCAGAGTTTTCGCCAGATCGTCGAGGAGGTGCGGATGGCCCACGCCCTGGGGCAGCTGCAGACCACCTCGCGGCCAATAGGCGAAATTGCGCAGAACAGCGGATATCAGTCGGGATCGCGCTTTACCGCGCGCTTCCGTCAGCATTATGGTTTACTGCCGAAGCATGTACGCTGAGCGAATTTGCTATCCTCAGCGTATAGCGTGAGCGAAAAGGAGATGATTATGGCCAGTATCTGCACAATGGCATGGGTTTACGGTTCGGTTCAGGGCGTGGGATTTCGCTATTCCACGCAGCGGGAAGCGATGCAGCTGGGGGTGACCGGTTATGCCCGTAATCTGGATGACGGCGGGGTGGAAGTGCTTGCCTGCGGCGAGGCGGAGCAGGTGGAAAAACTCATCGCCTGGCTTAAAGCCGGGGGGCCGCGCAGCGCGCGGGTTGACCGTGTGTTAACCGAGCCCCATCAACCCACCCGCAGCTGGGACAAATTCGCGATCCTCTATTAGATGCACTTCACCGGCTTCGGCAAGCCGGCGATTTTAGTCGCCTGTTTGGCGGGTCCTTTCGGGAACAGGCGATAGAGATAGCGGCTGTTGCCTTTCTCTTCGCCAAACTTGTTGGCCATCGCCTTGACCAGCATACGGATCGCCGGGGAGGTGTTAAATTCAAGGTAAAACTCGCGCACAAAGCGCACTACTTCCCAGTGTTCAACGGCGAGCGTTATCCCTTCCTGCGCGGCAATGACTTCCGCCATCGCCTCGCTCCACTGGGTGGTATCTTTTAGATAGCCTTCGCTATCCGTTTCAATTTCGTTGCCTTCAAAAATAAACATGATTTTTCACATACCGCCTGAAACTGGCCGCAGTGTAGCAAAAAAAAAGGCCCCGCATAAGCGAGGCCTCTGTTAAGCAGGGGAGCGGTTAGTCCCGGCTGGCGAAGCCCAGGATGCTCAGCAGGCTGACAAAGATGTTGTACAGCGAGACATACAGACTGACCGTCGCGCGGATATAGTTGGTTTCACCGCCGCGGATAATGTTGCTGGTCTCGAACAGGATGGCGCCCGAAGAGATCAGGATGAACACCGCGCTAATCGCCAGGTGCAGCGCCGGCAGCTGCAGGAACAGGTTAGCGACCATACCAATCAGGACGACCACCACGCCGGCCATCAGCATCCCGCCAAGGAATGACATGTCTTTACGCGTCGTCAGCACATAGGCCGAGCAGCAGAAGAAGACCAGCGCCGTGCCGCCCAGCGCCAGGCCGATTAAATCGCCCATGCCGGCAGAAAGATACGCGTTCAGCATCGGCCCAAGGATATAGCCGAGGAACCCGGTGAAGGCGAAGGCGGAAATAATCCCGGTGGGTTTATTCGCCGTTTTGTAGGTCAGGAACATCAGACCGTACATCCCCACGAGGGTCAAAATGAGACCCGGCGAAGGGAGCATCAGCACTGTGCTGGCGGTGGCGGTGATAGCGGAAAACGCCAGCGTCAGGCTGAGCAGGAAGTAGGTGTTACGCAGAACCTTGTGCGTGCTGAGCAGCGAGGAACGGTCACGCGATGATGTAATTATGCGATCCATGAGTCACTCTCTTATGACAGATGTAATTAGGGATAAAGAATAAGAAAAACAAGCGTGAAGCCCTAATGCTTTTACCCATCTTTACTTAGTTTTTACCGCTTTTGCCTGGCATAAAATTCTATATAGATAGGGAAAAGCGATATATTTTCGCTTTTCGCGTCGCTGAGCCGATCGAAATCTTATAGGTCACTGAAAAATATTGCCTTATGGCAGTTCTGCGACTAAGTGTGGAAGAGGGGGATTACCCCGTACGTCAAAGGCAAAGGGAAATGACATTACACAAAAAAAATCACATCACCCGAACACTCCTGGCTGTCAGTATGCTGGCTATGAGCGGCGGGGCGCTGGCGGCGCAGGTGCCGCCGGGCACCCAGCTGGCGGAAAAGCAGGAGCTGGTCAGAAATAACGGCAGTGAACCGGCGTCACTCGATCCGCATAAAGTCGAGAGCGATGTTGAATTTAATATCATTAGCGATCTCTTTGAAGGGCTGGTTAACGTGTCGCCAGCGGGAGCGATCCAGCCGCGACTGGCGGAACGCTGGGAAAACAAAGACAACCTGTTATGGACCTTTCATTTACGCCCCGGTCTGACCTGGTCTGACGGCACGGCCATTACAGCGCAGGATATCGTCTGGAGCTGGCAACGGCTGGTCTCGCCGGCAACAGCCTCCCCCTACGCGAGCTACCCTGGCAATATGCATATCGCCAACGCCCGCGAGATTGCCCTCGGGCAAAAGGGACCCGAGACGTTGGGGGTGAAAGCGCTGAACGACACCACGCTGCAGGTCACTCTGACCCAGCCGAATGCCGCCTTCCTGGCGATGCTGGCGCACCCTTCGCTGGTACCGATCGACAAAGTGCTGGTGGAGCGGTATGCCGATAAATGGACCCGACCAGAGCATATCGTCACCAGCGGCCCGTATAAGCTGTCCCAATGGGTGGTGAATGAGCGGCTGGTGGCTGAACGTAATGCAAAGTACTGGGATAATGCGCATACCGTTATTAATAAAGTGACTTACCTGCCAATCTCTTCGGAGGCCGCCGATGTCAACCGCTACAAAGCAGGGGAGATTGATATTGTCTATACGGTGCCGATCAATCAGTTTGCGCAGTTGCAGAAAACCATGGGCGACCAGCTGGACGTTTCGCCGCAGCTGGCGACCTATTACTACGAATTCAATACTACCCGGCCGCCGTTTAACGACGCCCGTGTGCGTCGCGCGCTGAATATGGCGCTTGATAAAGATATCATTGCCGGAAAAGTGCTTGGCCAGGGCCAGCGCCCGGCCTGGCTGATCGGTCAGCCGGATATCGGCGGCGTGACGCTGCATAACCCGGACTACGCCAGCTGGCCGCGTGAGAAACGGATTGCCGAGGCGAAAAAACTGCTGGCGCAGGCGGGGTATGATGAAAGCCATCCGCTGGTCTTTACCCTGCTCTATAACACCTCTGAGTCGCACCAGCGTATCGCCATTGCCGCCAGCTCTATGTGGAAGAAAAACCTCGGCGTCGAGGCGAAGCTACAGAACCAGGAGTGGAAGACGATGCTGGATACCATGCATACGCATAACTTCGACGCCGTCCGCTACGCGTGGATTGCCGACTACGACGATGCCGCCACCTTCCTCAATACTTTCCGTACCGGTGATAGCGAGAACACCAGTCAGTACAGCAACCCTGCTTACGATGAGGCCCTGCGCAATGCGGCGAAAGCCTCCGACGTGGCGACCCGGGGCAAATACTATCAGCAGGCGGAAGATCTGCTGGCGCAGGATGTTCCCGCCATTCCGGTCTATCACTATGAACGTACCCATCTGGTGAAACCTTGGGTAGGGGGCTTCACGCCGGATAAGCTGGGGTATTACTACACCAAAGACATGTACATGCGACCCGAAAGGGTTCCAGAGTTCGAATCTCTGCGCTTCCGCCATATAAAAGAAGGGGTTACCGAAAGGTAACCCCTTTTTGCTTTGGTGTCTTAGAATAGACTTAGAATATTCACTTAGAATTTTTAGTCTCAATTGGCGGTTTGTCGAGAGTGGGTGACACCTTCGTTTTACGATCATAAATCAGTACCTGGCTTTCTGTTTTATGTCCGCTGAACAGTTGTTTATCCCGGCTGCTTCCTTCGTAATCAGAGATACCTTTCGCCTTCAGATCGTGGAACGTACAGTCGAGAACGTACCCCAGTTTTACAGAAGCCTTATGCCTTGCCTCCTCCCATCGGTGGCTGAATCCTCTTTTACTGAACCCGCTACCATGTGAACCCATCAGGACGAATGCTCCTGGATTGCCGGAATTAGAGAATGTTTTTGCGAGTTCGAAAGCCTGTTTAAGCCGGTCTGTCCACTGCTTGATCTGGCTAACATTGTTTTTACCCTGCTGAATGAAGATGCCTTCCGGTGTTACCTGTCGCCACTGCATGCCGAGTACATCAGCCAGACGGGCAGCGCAAAGATAGGCAATTTCCATTGCTGTACGAACGACATCATCAGCCTCCTTATAGATGGCCTCATATTCCGCATCGGTAATGTACCTCCCGCGGGCGACAGCTTTAAATTTACTGACGCCCTGGCAAGGATTCCCTTTAACCATACCCCGTTCAAAGCCCCATCTGAAAACACGAGACATGCTACTCATTTCATGATTTGCCTGTGTTTTACTTTGCAAGCCTCGCCTATCCATAAACATCCTGATATCTTCAGTTTTAATTTTATCTGCCGTAATCTTCCCAAATACAGCAAGTAGCTTTTTCTGATGTTGCAGATAATCTTTCTGCGTCCTTGGCTTCAATTCAAGATAATATGCGCTCTTAAGAAATAACCCCCATAATTTACTGAATGTCATTACGTTGGCCTGTTCGTCAATTAATGCCTCATATCTTGCCCATAACTGAGACAAGGGCATTGATACGGGGCCAATTGTGATACATTCTTTTGAGGTCGGTTTGTAATAGTAACTGTACTTATTTGAATAAACGCGGGGAGGAAGTTTGTTATCCTCCTGGTTTTTTCTTTTTCTTCCCATAATTTAAATAGCATCAAAGTTTGGTTTTTCTTCTTCGTCAGCAACTATTTTGCGGTCGCCGAATAGTGCTGCATTTACGTGTGTCCATGTCACACGAGGCCGGCCATCGCGGCGTTTAACAAATGAAATTCCGGATTTCGCCAAAGCTGAACACTGCTTTGATGGAAAGCGGTAGCCGGTCAGCTCTACCAGCTCATCGTCGGTAAGGAGATCGTTTTCTCTGGTCATGGTCTTTCCTCATCATCCTGGCTATCGCGTTATCTGCTTCATCGCATGCGCGCACAACATCGGACTGGGTCAGGGTCCGCTTAAGTACGCTCGCCGACAGCCGGCCAATTTTGATATCGAAATCTGAAAGTAGAATGGTGCCTGGTTGCCATCGCAGCATTGTGGTCTCCGTTGATAGGGTGGACCACAATGCTAACGACAGCTGCGGGTTATTTCTGATTAGGCTTAATCAGGTTTTGTTTCGGTTGGAATGCGCCATCCTCACGCGTTATCTTGATCTTACGGGGGAAGTGCATACCGAGTTCACACCTGGCCAGCGCTTCGATAATTGCGTTAGTTCCATCTGGTAACACGATATGAACCGCATCACCTTTTTTCAGGGATAGTCTCAGCATATCAGCGCACCTGCAGTGACCGTTCGCCAATCTCAAGGTGAGCTCCCGGCACTGGGTTTAACAGTTCTTCCGGTATCTCTCCGCCATCAGCAGAAATCTGTGCAGCCGCCGCCTGCGAGGATTCGATAGCCTCTTTGATTGCCTTTTTATCTGGCGTAACCACTGTCTCAACGGTTACCAAATCATCCGGGAGTAAATCAACGTTATCGATCACCACATTGATTGCACCTTTACGGGCGGTGAAGGTGTTCTTTGCGGTTTTAACGGTATCCTGCCCCGCGGCCAGCAGGCACTGAAGAACATAATTCTTCAGGTTGGTGATCTTACCTTCGAATGACTTTTTACGGGCGGCCAGGCGTTTGGCTTCTTCGTCGCAGGTTTTCGCCAGACCTTCAAGGTTGCGAACATGGACGAATACCGCGTCGAGTTTGTCGCCGAGCTGAAGCTCGAGCCCCTCCATTGTATCGGCGATCATTTCAGCTGACAGACCAGAACCGTCTTCATTTTCCAGAAGCGCCTGGAGTTTAGACATATCAGCAGCAATAGCAATTGCAGTTGTGGAAGTCATTATGCTTTCTCCTCGGCTTTATTCAGTTCTTTGAGACGACCATCTTTAATGGCAATCAGGCGGCGCAGGCGGCCAGAAAGATAGCGTTCATGTTGCTTGTCGCCGTTGGCCTGTGCGGCCTTAATGTGAACATCGATTTCACGTGCGATAGGGGAGAACACGCCGTTTATTTCGTTCACTGTTACGCCATGTGCCAGTGTATTGGCGACGCGGGTTAGTTTGTCGTCGAACTCCTGACGCAACCGCGCTGCATCTTCGGCGGTTTCGCTGGCATTCTTGAGGTCAAACTCTGCTTTGTTTTTCTGGCGATATTCTGGATTGTCATAGAGGCCCATAAAGATATCGCCGCTGAATCCGAGGCCGGATAACGCCTTTTTGGTGGCGTCAGTTAGTGATTTTTTAGTAGCTTCGCCGTCGCAGATAGGGCCGTATTTACTTCCGTAAATGTAGGGAGTGCAGCCATAGGCGTATTCTTCGCCGCGTACATCGTTCTTCAGATACCAAAGCCTGATTTTAATAACGTGGTGCTTCTCCATGAGGATGCCACCCATACCATCAGGGATCAGTTCCCACGTGTTATTGCCATCGGCACCCTTGATAGTGCGGGTAATTGGCGCGCCTGTATCAAAACGTTCTTCCAGAATATCAACGCCCCAGCCCTGACCTTTTGGCCCAAACTCTCGTGTGGCCATCATAGTCATGTAGGTGCCATTAATGGATGTACCGCCACCGTTTACTGAGAAGGCCGTAGTAAAGCGCTCATCTGTCTTGAATACGCTTTTCCACAATTCAAGGTTATCCCGTTCGGTTGCCCGCATTTCGTTAATGCTCTGGACGACTTCGGAAGCTTTCGGCAGGTTCTCTTCTCGGTTAATGCGTTCAACAAGCTGATCAACGTCCTGAACGATAGTTTTTACTTTTTCACTCAACTTCTCTTCTGGCTCTGCGCCTTCACCAGAGGCATATACGCCATAGCCCATATCGTTGAGCGTCTCACGCGCCTGTTTGGCCTGGGTATCGGTTACAATCGGCGGCGGCACTTCCTCTTTTTTGACCACGTTTGAGGCGGTATTTTGCTCCGCTGTCGGTTGTCTTTGTGATGAGCCTTCGTCTTCTTCAAAGCGGCCGTTAGCTTCAAGCCATGAAGTAATATGGCGGCGCAGACTTTCCGGAAAATGGTAAGTATCTTTCGCCGGAACGTTCTGCACTACTCCGAAAATGCTGGCACGGTCATATTTGAGTATGTTCGGTGTGACATGCAGTGATGCAGACCAACGTTTAAAATCCTCACGATCGTCTGCAATGATTTTCTCCGCGTCGCGAAGGTTGCCTGATAATACTGACGCGTCGGGAGAGATAGGGAGCAGCGCAACAGCGATCTCCTGATCCAGTGTTGCATAGGTATGTTTATAACCACGCTTTGGCGCGATTTTAACGTTGTTATCAGTGCTGGGGGTATAATTTTGGCCTGGTACCATTTCTTCGCGTTTACCTGGATTTTCAAGCCAGCGTTTTACAAATTGAGAAATAGCCGCTTTACCCGGCATCTGGTTTTCAAAATGGGAGAAGATGCCATGGATCAGATTGTTCAGACCTTCCACGTGCATATGTTTCACTGGTTCGTTATTGTGCAGGGCGCAAAGCACATTGAAATTAAAACGGTCATCCTCTTCTAGGGATTCGTCGTGGTTATCCAGATCATCAAGATAATCTACAACCTGCGAATAGAGCTGGCCGTTTATCTCTAATTTGCTGAAGAGTAATACAGCAGCAAAACGCTCCCTGGGGGATACCGTCATCAGATCGATAACTTCATCGCCTGCCGGCAACTCGGTGGCGCCGTCATCCTCGCTGTTAGCCACCCATTTTTCACCGTCAAAGGTGTTTTTCTGGGCGAACTGCTCATCGAACTGGCCGACTGCCGGCAGTGGCTGGCCTTCAATGTGTTCCCACAGCTTAGGTTTGAAATAGTTGTCTCCGTTCGCCGGGTAAGACTCCCAGAGTTTTCCGGTCATAATACTTTCAGCGACTTTCTTGTTAGGTGCTTCGACGGCGATCGCCAGCTGCACGGCGCCGCAGTCCTTAATAGCCGATTTTTTTGGCTCAAATAAGCCGTTGTAGATGGTCATTGGTCTTTCCTCTTGGTTGCAGGCGCAGGTCAGGCGCCGGATTTAGCTAGACGGATAGCAACATTAATCCCGGCTTTTTTCTGCTTGAATGCCGGGAATTTCCCCTTTTCAGCATTGGCGTAAACGGTGCCGGTGGTAGGGTAGAACTCGACACGACGAACACCGCCGATAATGGTGATATGCATCGTTCCTGAACCAAAGTCGCTATTATTTTCGTGCTCAAATACTGATAAGCCAGCATCAATTATTTTTTCGATGAATGGGTTATTTGTCATAGGAACCTCAAAAAGGTACGTCGCTTTCTTCGATCGGAGAGTGGTCGATGCACAGCAGTTGCTGGATCTGGTCTTCAATAACATTTAGCTGCATATCTGCTTCAACTGAGATTTGTTCTTTCCTTGCGCGCAAGGCATTAACCTGCATCCCGATGATGTCGATAGGCTCTAACGGTGGAATGGGAATCTCCAGCGTTTTGGTCGAAACGAGAACGTATATACCGGGAAACTTCTGTGACATGTCACAAGTCGATGCATGATAAGAGGTTGGTAAAAAAGGATTAGTTGTTGCCAGAACGTAGATTGTTACTGGGATGGTAAGCGCTTCCATAGCGACTCCTTGTTGATGTATACTCAGAGCCGATCAGTGTTGATTCTGTCGGCATTGGTCTTTCCTCGCTACGGGGTTGGTCCCCTGTAGCATTCCGGGCGGTTTGGTCACTGTCCCGGGTAAATTAGCCCACTTCGGTGGGCTTTTTTACGCCTGCTGGTTGCCGGTCTTTCCTGGCAGTCAGGGCTGGTCAGGCCCGTTGGTCATTGGTCTTTCCCCCGGTCTTTCCCGTCGTCAGAGCTGGTCATGCTCACTGGTCTTTCCTCGCCACTTCCCTCTCTTGGAGGGTTTCAGTTTTCACTGAAGGGTCACAAAACCGTGCTGTTAAAAAAATTGCCCGCCGCAAAGCGGGCAAAGACTACACACAGCAGTTTTCCTCTGGTACCACGCTGGCTACGTGATTCTTTACAACTGGGAGCGCACTCCGCCTTTTGATTTAACAACATCGCCATAACTGATAAAAATGAAGTGCGCTCTCATGTTGTATCCCGGACTCTTCCCGGGAGTCACACCGTACCGCCACGATGGTGAATCGCCTGTCGTGCCTGGACACCTGGCTTGCACATTCCGGCTACCCGCTGGGCCATGTACCAAGGAACCCCCGGACCGCTTCGACGCATGTGCCATACGCCGGTTGCAGTCTTTCCCGCATGTCATCGTACTTTCGGCGACCCGAAGAATTCGCGCCCGTCTTTCCGGGCTGTCAGAACTGTTTCTGAACAACTGCCGCGTGGTTAGTGCGTCGTTGATGTGATGTAATTTAGGTAAATCTAACAATATCGTCAATGATAAAATTAGAAAAAACGAACAATATAGACGTAAAAAATCATATCTATATGATTATGAAGGAGTTATTTTTGTTTGCGAGCTTGCAGCAACTCTTCAAATAAACGATTGAAACCGTCCACTTTTTCGCGAAGTTCCTTTAAATGCCGCTCTTTTTCAGACTCAGGGAGTGAGGAAAAGAGTTTTAAAAGCTCCGCTTCACGTTCATCTAACGGTTTTGGGGTGTCTACCGGAGTTCCCGGGGTGGCAGCTTCGTCGCCGTAAAGTATCCACGTAGGGCTGCATTGAAGTGCGTTACTTAACGAGAATAGGTTTTTCCCGCCAGGCTCACTATCACCGGTTTCCCACTGAGAAATAGTGACGTGCGCGACGTTAACCAGCTTCGCTAAAGCGCGCTGAGTTAGTTTGAGATCTTTTCTACGCGCTCTGATGCGCTCACCTGGCATTGTCATAGTTAGATAATTCTAAATTTCCTTGACTTCGTTATCTCGAACACCTAATTTGTTAGAAAAATCTAACAGGAGGGTGTTTCATGTTAACAACTGATGCAATCAAATATTTTGGTAGTAAGAAAAAACTGGCTGAGGCCGCTGGCGTAAAAGCTCCAACTGTCTACGCGTGGGGGCGTTTGGTTCCTGAAGGTAAAGCAGCTCGTTTATCTCTGATGACTGATGGGGAACTTGTTTATGACCCGAAGGCTTACCAACTGTCAGCCAAATCAGCTTAACCATTGGCGTCATCGAAATCTGATTACGCTTAATCAATTTTCAGCGACAGGAGACGCGAAGTGGAAAACATCGAGGAACTGAAGCGAGAGATATTCAGCTGGGCGGCAGAAAGTGGGCAGGAGCTGGTTGCCATCGAGATAAGCCGTATGTGGTTTCGTCTCGGTGGTAACACCGGCGTGCTGAAACTGCACCAGATTGAAGATGCAGATGGAAAAGCAGACTGGCGGGCCATCAATAATAACCGCCAGCAGATTTTTCGCTGGCTGCGTGGAGAAACTAAAGCGGCCAGAACCAAAACTCAAGCGCTGGCCAAGGCGATGGAAGCGGCACTGCCGGCGGAACGTTACGCACGCCTGGACATGTCAACACAGTATTTGATCTGTGTTGCCATACGCGAGTTTGCGGCGGCCATTATCGCTTTATTGCTCGAAGCCAGAGACGGCCCGCAGCAAGTTGCGAAGGCATTGCAAGCGATGAGAGAAACACAGCGCCTGACCAGCGTTTAACCTGTACCGAGGAAAGACCAATGAGAACACAAGACCGCATCACCTGGCGGAACGGGTTTCGCCGGAACGGGGTGCAAGTCCCGATGGAAGATATCGAATCGATTTTCGAGGAACGTCGCGCTGCTGCGCTGACGATCTGGGAACGCTACGAGCTGCGCAAGGCAGAACTGCAGGAATTAGGTCTGACCCAGAAAGAATATGAAATAGCCTGCCGCCAGTTGGCCGATACGCTGGGGATCTGACTATGAGTATGACACTTATGGCCAAAGCAATGGCCATCAAAACCGGTAACCCAATACGAAAACTAGTGCTGATAAAACTGGCGGATAACGCCAATGATTCCGGCGAATGCTGGCCGTCTTATAAGCATATTGCCGATCACTGCGAATGCAGCAAAAGCGCAGTTCGTGACCATATCGATGCATTAATTTCTATGGGGCTGCTGGTCAAAGAAAACCGCCCGGGGGTAAAAAACGGAAAGGGAAACGCATCGAATCTGTATTGTATGAATCTCGATAACCCTATGCCGCCAAAAAGCATAGCCCCTATGCCGCCAGAAAGCACAGGTATGCCGCCAAAAAGCATAGCCCCTATGCCGTGTGGCGGCACCAGAACCAGTCACTCTTTTGAACCAGTCATAGAACCTACTGATCCCCCTAACCCCCAAACGGGGGAAGGCGAGGAAAGAATTAATTCTAATGCTAAAAAAGCGCTGGAATTTTACAACGAGCAAACGGGCACCCGCTGCCGTGACCTGAAACCGTTTGTGATGATGCTGACGCCGACCACCACTCGGGAAGGGTACACCCTGGACGAACTGCAGTTGGTTATCCGCTGGGTGTTGGCCACATGGCGCCGTCGTGGTGACAGCCTGCCGAAACCTGCGAACATCTGCCGGATAAATCGCTTTGATGGCTATCTTGCCGACGCTGAGGCGTGGGCTGTTTTGGAGGCGAAGATCGACCCGGAAGCCGTCATGAACGGCTACAACGAAATTTTCGCTGACGTTCTGCCTGCTGCTGAACTGGATGCCGACCGCCGCCGGATGATCACCCGCCTGGCTGCTCACATGAAAAATAAAACTACCGGTGCATTCTTGGGGTACTTCGAAAAATTCCGCGCTGATGCTCCTGATTTTTATTTCGGTACAGATGGCGGATGGCGAGCCAGCTTTGACTACCTGATGAAACCAGAAACGTTACGTAATACCCGGGAAGGTTCGTTATGACTCCGCAGGAACTGGAAGCTTGTGTGCTGGCTGGCCTGCTAAACGGCGGCGCCAGTCCGGACGCATTCGATGTGATCGCCTCTACGCCTGAAGAATCTTTCAGCATTGGGTTTCACCGTCGCGCGTTCTCCGAAATTAAAAAACAGGCGCTGGCGAACGGCCTGATCGACATGCTGTTTATCAGTGAAGCGCTAGGCGGTAGTAGCCTGGCTGATTTATCAGCAATTACACGTATGCCTGCCACGGTACCGAACCTGAAGGGTTACGCCGGCAAAATGGTTAAGGCGTGGCGCAGCCGCCGTATGGCCGAATTACTGCAGCAGGGCGCTGATGGCATCCGGCAGGCAAACAACCAGGAACAGCGCGATCAGGTTGTTGAAACTGCCGTGGCGCAGCTGCTGGACATGACCGGAGACACTGGCGACGTGCAGCCGGTACACATGAGCGAATTATTGCCTGTGTACATGGAAACCATGCAGAAACGCATGGACGGCGAAGAGGGCACCCGAAACCTGAAAACCGGGATCGAGGAACTGGACGATGCGACCGGTGGAATCAACCTGCAAGATTTGATTGTCGTCGCCGGGCGTCCGGGCATGGGAAAAACAGAATTTGCGCTGAAGATTGTCGATGGTGTTACCGCTGCCGGCGGTGGCGCGTTGATATTCAGCATGGAAATGGCTGCTGCGCAAATCGTAGAACGCTCTCTGGCGGGCTCTGGCAACATGTCGGTTTCACGCCTGCGTAATCCCCTCGATATGCAGGATGAGGACTGGGCGCGCTTTACAGCGGCCATGGAGACCATGAACGGGCGCGATATCTGGATCGTCGATGCTACCGATCTGACGATTGAACAAATCCGGGCTGTTGCAGAGACGCATAAGCGCCGCTATCCGCATCTGGCGATGATCGTTGTTGATTACCTTGGCCTGATTAAAAAACCAAAGGCAGAACGTAACGACCTGGCGATCGCCCACATTTCCCGAAACCTTAAAACTATGGCTATGCGCCTGCATACGCCGACGTTCGCGCTTAGCCAGCTTTCGCGCGCCGTGGATTCCCGTCCTGCGGGCCAGCGTCGCCCGGTTATGTCAGACCTCCGCGACTCCGGTTCTATCGAGCAGGACGCCGACAGCATCATGTTCCTGTACCGCGATGAAGTCTACAACCCTGAAAGCCCGGCGGCGGGGATCGCCGAAATCATCCTGGGGAAAAGTCGATTCAGTGCTGCTGGTGCCGTTATCTATCAGGAGTTTAAAAACGGTCACTTCCTGCACGTTGATCAGCATGTCGGCAAAGAGAAAACACGCATTCAGTTGGAGGCAGCAAAACCACGAAAACAACCGCGTAGATATTCAGAGAAGTACAACACCGATGCATTTTAACTGCGCCTGACCAGCGCTATAAAACCGAGGAAAGACCTATGACCACGAATTTGAATTACCCAAAACCAGTAAATCCAGATGATGGCTGTAACTGGATCCCCGTGATTCTGTGGCGCATGAACGCCGGCGCCCGGGCGCGTAGCCGTTCTGTGTTCGTCGCTGCTCCACGGCCAGAACCAGTTCCGGGGATTACCCCGAAAAAGCCGGTAAAACGTGAAACTGCTACGGTCGCGGTATCCGGCCGCCGTCGTAAAACACATGTCGGCACCGTGATTTATTACAAGGGTGAAAAAACTGTACGGCTCAGCGAGGGTGCTACAGTCTGGTCAGCTGGACCTAATGAGCATTTCGATAAAAAAACTGGTCAGCGTGTCGGCAGTATTGGCCGGCATCGCCTGCTGCTGGAGAGTATTAAACCACTGAATAGCACCATCGATGAAGTTTCCGCCCAACAGCTGGTTGCGCTGATGAAGGGTAAAACACTGTCGTATCAGAACATTCTTTCAGCCATCAAAAAACATCATCCTGATGCAGAGATCACCTTACGTGATCTGCAAAAACGTATCTCAACGATGCTCGCATCGAATCATGTCGGAATTATTCGGCATGACGACATGCCTGTGCCGCATTTCACACTGACCAGCGTGGATCCCCGCTATTACGCCAACTCTGAAAAAACGAGGGCATGAGGCATGGCCGGGCAATCAGATTATCTGCCGCCCGGCTTACCGCTAAATCGTGCCAAATGGCCGCAGGAGTGCCAGATCAAAGAGCACTACGACATGCGGGCAGCGGCACTCATACGTCAGCTGTTCGAGAAGAAAGTTACTCGTCAGTTCATCGTTGAGTCGATTGCAGCGACGCCGGAAAGCTACCGGGAGTTTTTCAAAGAGAGATTAAATTTTTGGCGGGAGAAGAGAGCATGAAACAGTTTCTAAACAGCGGTTTGATTGGAGTTCAAAAAAATGGCTAAAAACTCGATCGACGCTTACGGTGCCAGCGGCAAAAGCAACGTCTTGTTTTTCGAACCGGAAAACCTACATCTGGTGACCGATACAACACACCCGCTTTACGACGAACGCGTACACCTACCGCTTAATGAATCGGTGATCCTCAACATCATGGAGCTTGGGGTACTCGAACCCATTATCGTGTGGAAAGATCCGGAATCAGGGAAAACCTGCGTGGTGGCAGGTCGGCAGCGCGTAAAGAACGCTAAGGAAGCAAACGCCAGGAGAAAACGGGCAGGGCTGGAACCCTGGCCGGTACCCGGTATAGCTAAGCGCGGCTCAGCAATTCAAATGGCCAAATACATGGTCAGCGAAAACGAGATAACGCAACCAGATACCCCACTGGGTCGGGCCAAAAAAATGGTTCAGCAGATGGAATACGGTCATGACGAAAATGACATTGCCTTGCTTTTTGGCTGCAGCGTAAAAACGGTCCAGGCAACCGTGGCCCTACTGGATGCTACGCAGGCCGTCCAGGCGGCGGTTGAGGCTGGAAAAGTCACTGTCACTCAAGCGCGTCAGCTGGTCGATATGCCACCGGAAAAGCAACGGGAAACGGTCAAACAGTTAGAGGCAGCGGCAGAGGGTGTAACTGGCCACGAGAAAGCTCGCCGTCAGCGCGCTGTCCTCGGCGACACAAAGCCGCGTCTCAAATCCCGTAAGGAAATCACTCAGGCCCTGAAAACGGCCAGGGGAGAATATGCCGCAGCTTTGCGCTGGGTGCTTGGGGAGGCTCAATGAACTTTGAACCTGAAAATTATAGCCGGCGCGCTCTGCTCTGGTTCGCAGCTGTGATCGACATTGCCGGTTGGGTCGCTGTTATCGTCGTGACCTGGGGGATCTGCAAACTGATTGAGTGGTGGACAGCATGAACGAAAAATACACCCTGATTTATGCAGATCCGCCCTGGACCTACCGCGACAAAGCCAAAGATGGAGAACGTGGCGCCGGGCATAAATACCAGACAATGACTGTGCTCGATATCTGCCGTCTCCCGGTCTGGGAGCTGGCCGCTGAAAACTGCCTGCTGGCTATGTGGTGGGTTCCGACTCAGCCGCTGGAGGCGTTGCGGGTAGTCGAGGCGTGGGGATTCCGCCTGATGACCATGAAAGGCTTTACGTGGCACAAATGCTACAGCCGGCAGACCAACAAAATGGCCCTGGGAATGGGCCATTTAACCAGGGCTAACAGCGAGGATTGTCTTTTCGCTGTGCAGGGGAAATTACCCGCCCGGTTGGATGCAGGGATCGTTCAGTCATTTACAGCCCCGCGTCTGGAGCATTCGCGCAAACCAGATATCGTGCGCGAAAAGCTGGTGCAGCTGCTGGGCGATGTACCGCGTATTGAGTTATTCGCCCGCCAGTCATCGCATGGTTTCGATGTGTGGGGCAATCAGTGTGAATCGCCAGCGGTGGCGCTGCTGCCGGGCATTGCCGAATATATCGGAGAGGTTGCTTAGCCATGAAAAACACAATTCAGGACTTAATGAATCACCAGTTCGCCATGCTGGAAACCGTCACCGATCCCAATATCAAAGGTGAGTTGCTTCAGGAAGAGTTATCGAGGGCTAAAGCGGTAGTGGAAATCGTCGGGGTAATGGTCGGTACTTATCGCGTCGCCCTCGATGCTCAGAAGGCTATTTATGACGGCACAGCGGGGAATGTACCTAAGATTATGGGGATTGAAAAATGATAGAAAAATACTCTCCAGCCCAAGAATTGTTTATAAAGCGGCATATTAAAAGTTCTACTGCGCGGGAATTAACTGAAATGTTTAACGCTCAATTTTGTACTAATAAGAGCGTTGGGGCTATCCGTATTTGGTGCAAATCGCATGGGCTAGGAAAGCAGTTTTTGATTGAGCCGCGCTATACCGATGAGCAGCTAACTTTCATTTATGCCAATAGGAATCTAACGAATGCTGAACTTACAGAACGGTTCAACAGACGATTCGGTACCGATAAAAAGCCTGACAATATCAAGGATGTAAAGATAGCTCGCGGATGGACTCGCGAGCCTAAAGGCCGGAAACGTATTCTTTCCCAGTACATAACTGTTAATAAAGAGAAAATTAGACTCGATGTATACGTATATGAATGCGCACATGGAAAGTTGCCGCCCGGTTATTCTGTTATCCATCTGGATAATGATCTAAATAATAACAATATCGATAATCTGCGCGCGGCACCGAAAGAAATACGCAGACTGTTCTCTGGCGCAGGCTACTCGAAAATGCCGCAGGTGCTTGCTCCAGCGCTGTATGCACAGGTAATTCTGCGCCATGCGATCAAACGTTTGTCCATCAAAACTGGGAAAGTGGCTAAATCTTCCGCAGAACGTAAAGCCGCCCCACGGGAGGTGAAAGGTGAGTGATATCTACGTATACCGCGATGACGCTGCTAACTGCGTAGTTCTCAAAGATGGCGAAAAGCTTTTCACGTTCACGCCTGAGCAGTGGTCAGTAATCTGCATGGCTGCCAACGCCGATATGGAAAATCGTCTCTATGCACTCGTACACGGTGAAACATTGCGTATCGAACGTGAGATGAAATGGAAAGAGAATCGCGAAAAGGGTGGCAGGAAGAATGGCTAAGACATCAGCAGAACGCAAAGCCGCGCAGCGCGCGCGGCAGTCCGCCGCCGGTGAGCGTAAGATTGAACTGGTGCTGGATGAGCAGGAGCAGGAGATGCTGGCGCGTAACTGCGCCGCTCGGCGCCCTGGGCGCGATCCCTACGAAATGTCCGAGTACATCGCGTTGCTGATCCGCCAGGATGATGCCCGGGTGCGCGGCCGGATTAAAGCCATCAGCAAACGGCGCTGCGGAAAGTGCGGTGATCGGTTGCCAGTGTCATCCTGCCCGCACTCTGGAGAAGCTGCATGCTGGCTAATGTACGGCTGGCACGAAACCAAACTGTCAGCATAATGACTGACCACACCAGACAAAAACGAACCGTCAGAAATGGCGGTTTTCTTTTTAATTCAAGCATATAATTTTCTGTTTTATTGTTGATTTTTAACGATTAGTGCTCTTAAAAATTTGCGCTCACTGTCAGTTGGTAGTATATATACTGTAAATTTATACAGTATTTGTTGAGGGAGAGGTAGTGGTTGATAAGAAAGACGCAGGAGACCTTCTCCCCGACGATGGCGATGTACTGATAACGTGTGAAAATGGGAAGATCAAGAAGACAAGAATAGTCCACTCTGATGAGCATGTGGCGACACTTAACGCGTTGTTTGAGTTAGCTAAATTGACTGGTTACACCATTATCAAACCAGACGGTACTATGCTATAATTACCCTGTTGGCCTGAACACCCAACACAATGTAATTCTGAACAATTGCTGCGCTAAAGGGGAACCCAATGGCGCAGTATTCATTTATCAAATCAGCAGGCGATGTATTAATCCCTGCATCTCCAGACGCCCGCGAGTTTGTGAAGAAAATTCGCCTGGGGGCAGTCCTTTACTCTGATTTTAAGCAGGCAAGAAACCCGGCATTTCACCGCAAATTTTTTGCCCTCCTGAATCTGGGATTTGATTACTGGCAACCTTCCGGCGGTGCAATATCGCCAGCCGATAAAAAACTGGTTCGTGGTTACGTGCAGCTGGTGGCCCACTATGCCGGGCACGGCGACACATTGCAGGAACTGGCGGATCAATATCTTCGCGATGAGGCGGAAAAACGCGCCGGGAATATCAGCGCTGTTAAATCATTCGAGGCGTTTCGTGCTTGGGTAACCATCGAAGCTGGTTTTTATAACGAATATCAGATGCCTGATGGCACCATCCGCAAAGAGCCAAAGTCCATATCGTTCGCCAAAATGGACGACCTTGAATTCTCCCAGCTTTATAAGTCAGTCCTCGATGTTCTTTGGAACTTCATTCTGTTCCGCACCTTCCCAACGCAGCAGGCAGCAGAAAACGCAGCCTCTCAGCTTTTCAGTTATGCGGCCTGAGGTCACCACCATGACTAAAGACGATAAAGACTGGCTGTCAGACGTAGCCGAATTGGGTTGCATTGTCTGTCGCAATCTCGGTTTCGGTTCCACTCCGGCAGAAATTCACCACATCCGAACCGGGCAGGGCGCCGGCCAGCGCGCAAATCACAAAAGAACCTTGCCTCTTTGCCCTGCACATCACCGCACTGGCGGTTTTGGCGTGGCAATTCATGCCGGACAAAAGACATGGGAGGGCAAATACGGTACCGAACTGGAGTTGCTCGATCAGGTGACGACTGAAGTGAAGGTATTGCGCCTATGTCGGGTTTAACCAGAAAAAAAATTGCGGTGCTTGAGCTTATTCGCACCTGTTCGGAAGGGGTAACGTCTGCCGAAGTGATGTATTCGCTCGGTATGTCACGCAGCACTGTATTTTTTATTTTGGACAGTCTGCTTAAAGACAATCTTATATTCCGCGCCCACAACGAAACAGGACGAAATTCACGTCGCATTTATTTCCCAACGGCAGAGCTGGCGGAGAAGTTTTCCGGTAACAAAATCCCTATGAGCAAACGTGAAAGCTTTTTCGACTCCTGCCGGCGCCACAGCAAAAACTACATGATCACTCTGCTCCTGCGGAGTGCACGACAACCACCGAAAGAGGAAAACCAATGAGTGAAGCTAAACCGCAGGACGGCAGCACTGTAAAAGGCTACCGCACATTAACCGCTAGCGACATAGAGCGCATGAACCGCCTTAAAGGCGTCATCCGCCACTTCTGTAGTTTGCTTGATACTGAGCGAGGTGAATTGTTGGCTGTCCGTAATGGTCCGGCAATGTTAAGCGCTGAGCAGGCTCGGGAGATTGATGAAGCTATGCGCAGCCTGGCAATCGCCCGCACCAAAATGCAGGAAGCCTGTATGTGGGCATGCCGTGCAGTCGCCCGCCCTGATGCAGACTGCTAACAAATCCGGAGATCAAGAGGCCATTTCAGTTGGTGGCCTCACTGCAAGCAGCATGAACGGAGAAACCAATGATCACCCTTAATGACGAAGAAGCCGAAAAGCTCCTGGAGCTGATGAAAGCCCGCTTTCTTAAAGCCCACCTGAATACAGCCATGTACGGCGCAGCCGCTTACGCGAACGGCAATTCTGACCGTGTGATTTTACGCGCAGTAAAAAATGGTGACGCCCCTGAACTGAAAATCCTGATGGCCGCTATGGGCCTCATCCCTGAAGAGGAAGATAACAGTGAAAAAACTGCATGAGTTAGACACCAGTATTCAGGTGGAGATCGTCAAAAGTGCTGGCGCTGTCCTGGCTAAAAATTTTGGCTGGCCCGGCGGTTCGGACGGAACGCAGGCAGCTAAAGACATTGTCACATCTGTCGTGGATGCATTCCTGTCGCTTTACCCGGAAGAAAAACCACACGATGAAAAAATTGAAGAGCCAAAAAGCGATCCCGAAGAAATTCAGCAGAAGCGGAAATACACCCGTCGTAACACGGAGTAATGAGATATGGCAGCGCCAAAGGGCAATAAATTCTGGCTGGCACGCAGCAAGCACGGGAGAAACCCAAAGTTCTCTGATCCTGAAAAGCTGTGGGATGCCTGCTGTGAATATTTCGACTGGGTGGAAAAACATCCTCTGTGGGAAACCAAAGCATTCAGTTTTCAGGGGCAAATCACTAAAGCCAGACTCCCGAAAATGCGTGCTATGACGCTTAGCGGCTTGTTTCTGTTCCTCGATATCGACCGGAAGACGTGGGAAGCATACGCGAAGAAAAAAGATTTACTCCCGATCACTACGCGAGTGGAAAGCCTCATCTATGAGCAGAAATTTTCCGGCGCTGCCGCTGATCTGCTTAACGCCAACATCATTGCCCGCGAGCTTGGGCTGGTGGAGAAAAAATCTGTTGAGGGTGATCTGGAAATGACCGTCAAGGTAAAGCACTTCAACGAAAAAGAATAGCCAGGCGTTTCAATTGCCTGGTTAATCGATTGAATGAGAAAAACCCCGGCATTTTATCCAGTATAGTGAATAGGAACTGAATAAATGGCAGAAATTATTCTCCCGGCGAACAACTGGACTCCACGCCCACATCAGCGAAGGGCATGGGTTGAAATTCAGGGTGGAAAAAAAAGAGCGGCGCTTTGCTGGCCTCGCCGTTACGGGAAAGACGATTTCAGCCTGCACATGACAGCATGTAAGGCATTCGAGCGTGTCGGGAACTATGCCCACTGCCTGCCGCAGGCGAACCAGGTAAGAAAGGCTATCTGGAAGGCGGTTAACCCGAGAACTGGGCGTCTGCGTATCGATGAGGCTTTTCCTCATGAACTGAGAAGAAAAACGCTCGATAACGAGATGATGATCGAGTTCATCAACGGTTCCACCTGGCAGGCCGTCGGCAGCGACAACTATGGCGCGCTAATTGGTTCCGGTCATGTCGGGATTGTGTTCTCAGAATGGGCGCTAAGTAACCCCTCTGCGTGGGCATTTTTGCGACCGATACTGGCTGATAACGGCGGCTGGGCTTTTTTTGTCTCCACGCCACGCGGGAAAAACCACTTCTACAAAATGTTCCAGGGTGGGTTAAAGGATCCTGACAACTGGTTTTGTGATCATTTAAGCGCCGATATTACGCTGCACATCCCACCGGAAACACTCGCTCAGGAGTTGCGCGAGATGCAGGCAGAGCGCGGGGAGGAAGAGGGGCAAGCTCTGTTCAATCAGGAATACATGTGTGACTGGAACGCTGCAATACCCGGCGCCTATTACTCATCGATTTTGGTTGGTCTGGAGAAGGCCGGGCAAATAGGGAATGTGCCGTGGGATCCCCAGTATGAGGTTTACACGTCATGGGACCTGGGCATTGGCGACGCAACGGCTATCTGGTTTTATCAGTTTATCGGCAAAGAGGTACGCGTCATTGATTATTACGAATCGTCCGGCGTTGGCCTGGAGCACTACGTAAAAATATTGCGCGAGAAACCGTATACCTATGCTGAGCGTCATTTCTTCCCGCACGATGTACGCGCCCGAGAACTGAGCACCGGAGCATCACGCGAAGAGACGCTGGGCAAGCTGGGGATACGCTGCAAGGTACTGCCGGCCACATCGGTTGATGACGGTATCAGCGAGGTGCGTATGATGCTGCGATCCTGTTGGTTCGACAAAACCAAATGCGAAAAAGGCCTGGAGGCTCTGGGACAGTATCAAAAAGAGTGGGACGACACTCGAAAAATGTATAAGCCAACCCCTCTGCATAACTGGACGTCTCACGGCGCAGACTCATTCCGTTATGGTGCAGTAGGCAGTAAGTCTTTGCGTAGCGGCAACCGCCACACAACCCAGCAATTTGCCCAGTCCAATTACGATCCTTATAACCCTCCTGGACATAGCCAGCAGTTTTACGCTGATTCCGACTGGGATCTGTATGGGGACAACTGATGTCAGACCAAAAAACACAAGAAAATGAATCAGAGCGTATCGGCCGGATACTGCGTGAGCAAAAAAGCATGGAAACCGATCGTTCCGTATTCGAGCAGCACTGGCAGGAAATAGCAGAGCGCATTCTACCGCGCAGTGCCGAGTTCAAAGGGACCAGGCAGAAGGGAGGTAAACGTACCGAGAAAGCGATAGATGCTACCGGCGCGCTGGCGTTGCAAAAATTCGGAGCGGCCATCGAATCAGTTATCACCCCGAGAACACAGAAATGGCACACTCTCAGCAATGAGCGATTCGCTAATGATGAAGAGGTACAGCGTTATTTCCAGGAGGTTCGCGATATTCTCTTCCGCCTCCGTTATGCACCGTGGGCTAATTTCGCCTCGCAATCTCATGAGCATTATATTTCCTCGGGTGCATTTGGGACCGGCTGCACGTTCGTTGATAACGTGATCGGAAAAGGCCCGCGTTATTGCACTTATCACCTGCGAGAAATTTATTTCACTGAGAATTTCCAGGGGATGATCGATGTTGTCCACCGTAAATATTGCATGACCGCCCGTCAGGCTATTCAGCAATTTGGCGAAGAAAATCTCCCTCAACAGGTAAGAACGACCGCGAAGAGCGACCCTTCAAAGCAATTTAACTTCCTGCACCGCGTCGAACCTAATGATAAACGTGACATGTCACGGCAAGATAAAGAGGGCATGCCATTCCGGTCTGTGCATATTTGCATGGAGGGAAGCAAGATTGTGCAGGAGGGCGGCTACTGGTCGCAACCCTACGCAATCAGCCGTTATTACACCGCACCTGGTGAGGTATATGGACGCTCACCTGCAATGGTTGTTCTACCGGATATTAAGCTGCTGAACGAAATCAACCGCGCCATTATCGAGGGTGCGCAAATGGCAGTGCGCCCTCCGATGCTGTTACCGGAAGACGGCATTCTGCAACCGTTCAAAATGATGCCTGGCGCGCTGAACTTCGGCGGAATGAACCGGGACGGTAAACCACTTGCCTTGCCTCTGAATACTGCGACTGATTTTAGCGTGGCGATGACGCTGGCAGAGCAGAAACGACAGACCATCAACGATGGTTTTTTTATCACGCTCTTCCAGATCCTCGTTGATAACCCGCAAATGACTGCAACAGAAGCGATGCTGCGTGCGCAGGAAAAAGGTCAGCTGCTGGCGCCGACCGCCGGGCGTATTCAGGCCGAGTTTCTGGGGACTCTTATCCTGCGGGAAATTGATATTGCTTATCAGAACGGACTGCTGCCCGAACCGCCCGAACAACTGAAAGAAATTGGTGGCGAATACGATATCGAATACACCAGCCCGCTGGTGCGCCTGCAGATGAGTGAAGAAGCGAGCGGGATTATGAACGTCATTAATGCTGCCGGCACTATCGGACAGTTTGATCAGAATATCGCCCGCACCCTGAATGGCGATGCCGCATTGCGCTTTATTGCTAAAGCCAGTGGTGCACCGCTACAGGTGGTTAAAACCGAAGATGAAATGGCTGCGCAGGATGCTGCAGATCAGCAGCAACTGCAACTACAGCAGCTGCTTGCCGCAGCGCCGGTGGCTGCAACCGCAGCTAAAGATTTCGCCCAGGCCAATCAGATTGCGCAGACACCTGCGCCGTCGCCAGCGTTACAGGGATAATGATGAACCGTATAAAAAGTCTGTGGCTCACGCTGAACCGTGCGCGGGCTTTCCAGTCAGTCTTTGGCACCCCGGGGAACATGACGTCGGAACAGAAAGTTGTTATCCGACTATTGGCAAAACTTTGTCACGTCAATTCTTCCAGTGTCGCTATTTCCCCAACGACCCAGCAAACCGACCCATACGCCGTATTTGTTTCGGAGGGCCGCAGGGAAGTTTTCCTGCACATAAACCACTATCTCGGCCTTTCGCAGGCGGATATCGCCGCCATGATCGCCGAAGAAATGAACGAACTAAACGAGGAAGACAACAATGAATCTGTTTGAACGTTTGATGCTGCGCCGTCTTATGAATGTTGCGGGTGAAGGTGGAGAGGGTGGTGCCCCGTCAGCAGCCGCAACAGAAGAACAACAGGAGCAGCAGCCCGGCCTTCTTAATCCCGGTGAACCAGCAGGGCAGCAACCGGGCCAACAACCTCAGCAGCAGGAACAACAACAGGCGCCCGCGCCGTTTATTGAAAAATTGCCTGACGATGGCGACGAAAAAGGCTGGCAGGATCTTTATGCGAAGTTGGGGCGCCCGGAAAAAATTGAAGACTACGGTATTAAGCCACCGGAAGGCAGTGACGGGGCATTTTTAAATACGGCCTTGAGCTGGATGCATGAAAGCGGGCTCAATAAAAAACAGGCTGAAACCGTAATTCATAAATTCAACGAATATGCAGCCGAACAACAAAAAAGTGCCCAGGAAAATATTGCTAATCAAAATGCTGCTAACCGGGAAAAGGTTATCAAGTCCTGGGGAAGTGAAGTTGAGGCAAATACAGCGATTCTTCAGAACGCCGTGCAACGATTTTTCCCCGATGCAGTGATTGAAAAATTCAACACTGCGGGATTACTCAATGACCCAGACCTTGTGAATGCAGTCCTGGCGATCGGTAAAGCGCTAGGTGAAGACAAAACAGTTACAGTCGCAGCGCCGGGTAATGCAGCAGAAAAAGATATTGCCCATCGCATGTGGCCGAACATGCAATAAGGAGTTTTAAATGCCAACACTTACCGGCTTACCGACTCTCTGGGACGCAGCGAAATTGCTTGATCCTGATGGCACTTCTGCGAATGTCGCGGAGGTTCTGGATCAGGACAACGAAATGCTCTGGGATTGCCCGTTTTATGAAGGCAACCTGCCGACCGGAACGCGCATCACAACCCGTACTGGTTTACCTGCTGTGTACTGGCGCAAGCTGAACAAAGGTATTCCGGAAAGCAAGGCAACTACCGCGCAGGTAGATGAGACTACCGGTCTTCTTGAAGCCCGCTCTCAGGTTGATGTTCGGGTTGCTGCGCTGAATGGTAATACGGCAGGTTTTCGCTTCAACCAGTCTAAACCGTTCATGGAAGCGATGAACCAGAAGGCTCAATTCCAGATGCTTAACGGTACGCTTGTTGGGCAACCGGAGGCATTCCTGGGCATTGCTCCACGCTTCAGCGATTTGTCTGCGCCTAATGCCGACAACATCATCGACGCCGGCGGTACTGGTGCGAATCTCACCTCGATTTATCTCATCGGATGGGCGCCTGACAAGGTCTACGGAATTTTCCCGAAAGGTTCAAAAGCCGGTCTGACTCATCGTGATTTGGGCGAGGGCGACGCCTTTGATGATGATGGCAACCGCTTCCGGGCGCTGATGGACCTCTATACCTGGGATCTCGGTATTGCGCTGCACGACTGGCGCTACGTCGTACGCATCGCCAACATTGATGTTACCGCTCTGCGTACTAACGCTAATGCGGGTGCAAACCTCATCAAACTGATGGCTATCGCGGAAGAGCGTATCCAGTCACTGGTTGGTGTAAGCCCGGCTTATTACATGAACCGCACACTGCGCGCGATGCTGCGTCTGCAGCTGGTTGATGCCGTGAAAAACTCAACCCTGACAATGGAAATGGCTGGCGGACGTCGTGTGATGTTCTTTGGCGAAGTTCCGGTGCGCCGGGTTGACCAGTTAAAAATCGGGGAAGCTCAGGTCGTCGCCTCTTAACGGGGCGATTTTCCGGTTTACTTTTTCAGGAGATAACCATGTTTGTTGATGCCCAGCTTGAATTTTCTGACTCTCAGGCGATCACTGCCTCAGAGGCCAGCACGAACATCATCGATTTTAACCCAGCATTCGATTACAACACTGTGATCGATGCTGGCGCTGGCGAGCCGACTTTTCTGGTTGTGACTCCGTCGGTGACATTCGCGGCCGCAGGGGCGGCTACGCTTGCGATTGAGTTACGCGCTTATGCCAAAGAGGACAAAAGCGATACACCAACCGTTATTTTTTCTACTCCAGCGAAAGCGCTGGGCAGTCTCGTCGCAGGTAAACCGGTTGTCGTGGTGGCGCTGCCTTCGGCCAATTATAAACGCTTTTTAAGCCTGCAATATACGGTCGCTACAGGCCCGTTCACCGCTGGCGCATTAGATGCCTTCATAACGAAAGATGCACAGACGTGGCGCTCTTACGCTAATAACGTTGAGTTCGCCGCGCTTAATCTCAGCATTGCTTAATTTGGGTGGAGTGAGTGCGTTTTCAGGGGCTGCGGCCCCTGCTTTTTTATGAGGTATTATGATGACCGGTCAGACAGATATCATGAATCTGGCGCTGGTTTCCTTCCTGGGATCCGACCATCTCATGGATCGTGATGAGCAGGATAAAAACACGCGCGTGATGAACCTGATTTACAACCCTATCCTCGAAAAGCTACAGCGCGAATATGCCTGGAATTTTTGCGCCCGCAGCGTCCAGCTCACCCCGTTGAACAAAACGCCTGTCATCGACTATCAATACGCTTACCAGCTGCCCGTTGATTTAATGGTACTGGTATCGGTGGGGGACAGATATTACGGGTGTGATTTCTCTGAATACGATCCCCGCCTGGTCACGGCTGAATATCGCATCGAGGGGCGGGAATTGCTGACGGATCTACAGCCACCGCTTAGCTTGCGCTATCGGGCCAGAGTAACCGATGCATCACAATTCGACTCCACCTTTGTTGATGCGCTGGCTTGTATGCTGGCAGTTCGCTCCTGTAAAGCGGTGACCGGCAAGGATACGCTGGTTGAATCGCTGTTGCAGCAGTTCCAGATGATCATCGCAGGAGCCATTCGCGTAAACGCCATAGAAAAGCCTAGTGAGAAATTCCCACCTTCAACCTGGATGGAGGCTCGTTTGTAATGGCAAAAATCCGCCCTATAAAGCGCAGCTTTAATGCTGGAATACTTTCGCCTGTGATGTATGGGCAAGTAGATTTTGATAAGTGGGCCAGCGCTGTCAAGTACATGAAAAACTTCATACCGCTACCGCAGGGGCCCGCGCGTCGCCGCGGCGGGACGCAATACGCCGGTTCAGTAAAAAACAGCAGCGACCGAGTCTGGTTAGCATCATTTCAGTTTAGTACGACGGAGGCTTTTATCCTGGAGTTTGGCCCTGGATACATCCGGTTCTGGTACAACCATGCGCAACTGCTGGATGGCGATAACAACATTCTTGAAATTGAAACGCCGTGGGGAGCTGATGATCTGACCCGTAACGGGAAATTTGGCCTGTCTCTGCAGCAGTCAGCAGATGTGATTTACATAACCTGCACAAATGGAAGTTACCCTGTTCATAAGCTGACGCGAAACACTAATACCAACTGGAGCCTGGCAGAGGCCAGTTTTTCCGGTGGCCCATTCGCTGATATTAATTCTGACAAATCCAGCGTCGTTTACACCGACCAGTTCAGGATCTGGTCTGAGGATGGAAACGATTTGCCTGACGGCACCCCAACCACTACAAGCCTCTGCAACATCACTGCCAACACAGATATTTTTCAGGCTTCGCATGTAGGGTGTCTTTTTTACATCGAAGCCAGCACTGATGCAGTGGATGATGATACCGGTCATAGCGGTTACATACCCGCCTGGGCTGCTGGCACATCAGAAACTTTCTCCGCCGGTGTTTTCTGCCGTTCAGATGGGAAATATTACGAAGACATGGACGGCACCAAGACCGGTAATACGCAGCCTACATGGACAGCTGGCGCCCACAGGGATGGAAGCGGTGGTGATGCGTCGCTCTGGCGATATTCAGGCGGTGGCTGGGGGATCATTGAGATAACAGCGGTCAATAGTGCCACATCCGCAACCGGTAAGATCGTCACTGAACTACCACCCAGCGTCAGAAACACAGTTGGGAAAACGTATAAATACGCTTTCGGTGACTGGTCTGATGTTCTCCGCTACCCCCAGTTTGCGGCATTTTTCCGGGGACGCCTGGTCTTCGCAGGCCGACAAAAAATATGGTCCAGCGTCGCTGGTGATCTGCAGAACTTCAGCCCAATGACAAATGGCTATGAGGCAGAAAGCGATGATTCGATTAATGATCGCATTGATGATACTCAGGACACCATGCAATGGCTGGTCGCCTCCGCAGGGAAAATATTTATCGGGACTGCCGGGTATGAATTCTCGTATGGCGAGCAAAGCCTGACTTCCGTTTTTGGCGCGGGTAATACAAAGGTTGAGCTGAACAGTACGATCGGCAGCAACGAAGTGCAGGCAGAGCGCCTTTTTGATCGAGTTGCGTTTGTGCAGCGTGCTGGGCGCAAGGTGATGATTGCCGCCTATGATTCGGGCAGTGACTCGTTTTCAGCAACCAATTCCTGCATTCTGGCCCCCCATCTTTTTACGTCTGAAATAATTGCTCTGGCGTATCAGCAGGAGCCCAACCGGATCCTTTGGGTGTTGCTGGAAGAAGGCAAACTGCTGGGACTGACCTATGACGCAGAGCAAAACATCACCGGCTGGCATGAGCATGCTACCGGCGGTGCGGTGGAAAGTATTAAGGTCATTCCGGATATCGATGGCGGACGCGATGAGCTGTGGATGGTTGTTAGACGAACCATAAACGGCGCAACGGTGCGCTATCTGGAATATATGCTGCAGGAATATGACAGCGCGTTTATCACCCAGGAATGGGCGCGAGTGCTGGATTGTATGGCGACATACAACGGTGTTGCGACAACGGTCATTTCCGGGCTGGGGTTTCTTGAAGGGCAGACGGTGGCAGTCGTGACCGACGGCGCCACGCACGCATCGCGAACGGTAAGCGGAGGCAGCATCACGCTGGACTGGCCATCATCTGTTGTTCACGTCGGAATCAATAATGCGGCTGAAATTATCACCTTGCCTCTGGAAGGGGGTATTAAACGCTTTGCCAAAGCACGACTGCGTTTTATCGATACGCTAGGCGGTAAGTTCGGCGATGAGGGCGGAAAATATCTGGATAAGCTTCGCGCGCGAGACTACTCAGACAATATGGATGAGGCGCCGCCTCTGTTTAATGGCGTAGTTACCGTTCCGTGGCCTGGCGAGTTTAATGAGAATGGAAGCATCCGTATCGTGCAGGACCTGCCGCAGCCAATGACCATTGTCAGCATCGATCCAGTAGGAGAAATGGAAGATGACTGAGCCTATAATCGTCCATCTTGAGGAGTTCCACCTTAATGAAATATTCCCGGACTCATTACCGCCGGAGGCTGTTGCGTCGCTGGTATCTTTCCCATCGTTTGCGATGGAATACGGGGAAAAAACACTTGCCGCTGGTGGCGCCATTCAGTTAGCCCCGGGCCGGGTCAGACTCTGGTTACATACCGTACCAGATGCAGAACAGTTCCCTGTTCATATTTTCCGTGCTGCACTGCGGTTTACCGAAATAGCGTTATCCGAAAATTATCGAGTGGAATGTATCTGCGCCGATAACCTGTCTGCCCGCGTTGCAAAAATGCTCAGTTACCAGCAGGACGCTATTATCCGCAATTATCAGCCTGGCTGTGACGCCAGATTATTTTCAATCGTGAGGTGATCATGCTGTTTAAACGCAAATTCACACTGGAAACTGACCCGGCATCATGGGCTGCTGGTGCCGCTGTTCTGTCGGCTGGTGCAGGAACTTATTCAGCCATCTCCAGCGCAAATAAAAAAGGAAGCGTCATAAAGCCATCGGCGCAGGTTACGCAGGATGCTTCAGTTGCTGAATCCGATGACCTGCTGCGCCGCCGGCAGCGGCAGGGGAACCAAAGCAACGTAACGGGAGCTTCGGGAACCGCTGCTAATACTTCAGGCCAAAAGACGCTGCTGGGTGGCTGATGATCGTTCCGTTTGAGCGTTGGCACCTGGTAGCCATTACGCCGCAACCACATCAGATCGGCAGTATCAGGACTGAACAGCACGCCGGGAACATTGCCAGTGTCGGCGCGTTTACCTGTCTGCACAATGGCCAGCCTGTGGCTATAGGCGGCATCGTACCCGCGGAAAAGTACGGACTGGTATTTGACTCCGGCATAGGGTACGCCTGGATGATGATTTCGGCCGGGATTACTCACCTCTGGCCGGAGATATTCAGGGCAACGCGCCGGGAATTACACCGGGCGCTGGCGAACTATCACCGCATCGAGGCCAGCACCACATTCCCGGAAGGCGAAAGAATGCTGGCGATGCTGGGTATGCGATGTGAGGGGCATCTGAAGAAATTTAACCACAGGGGAGAGGATTCTTCCCTGTGGGCGATAACGAGGTGATCTATGGATTCTGTAAACTGGCAGACGGTCGGCGACAGTTTCAAAAATAATGCAGTACCAATAGCGCAAACCTCAAGCTCTGCGTTAAATGCATTCTCATCATTAAGTAGCACGCGTCAGCAATCCAGTAACCTGAACACCAACGCGCAGCTGCTCGACCAGCAAGCAAACCAGACTATTTTAAACACAGGCCAGCAGTCGGCGCTCATTCGCCGTCGTGGCGCCCAGTTCCAGGGAGAGCAGGATGCGCGTATTGCTGCGAGCGGTACCGGCTTTGGCGGCACTAATGCGCTGCTGCGCCGGCAGACCGCGCTTAACATCCAGGAGGATGCAAACGCGGTAGCTAACGAGGGCATTCTCCAGTCTGATGCACTGAAGAATGAGGCTGGTGCCATGCGTCAGCAGTCTAAAGCTGCTCGACCGGGTTTGCTGGGGTTCTTGGGCGCGGGCGCGCAGATTGGTAGCACGTTCCTTGGCGCAAAATACGGACAGAAATAGGACGCAAAAATGCCTAACTTACCTTTTTACGATCGTCAGGTGACGACACAAGGGATTGGCGCCGGGCCGGTAGACTTACCCAATAACACAACCGATCAGCAAATGCTGAATGCTGGTGCGGATGCCGCCGCCAGGGCAACAGCGTCTATTACGCGACAGGTTTCAGACACGGCTTTACAGGACGGCGCACTGAAACTGGACACCATCAAATACAACCTTTTTAACCAGGTTCGCCAGAAGCAAGGGCAAAATGCTATTGGCTCTTCTGATGATGCCCTACAGCAATTTGATCAGGCCGCCGGCACACTGGGGCAGACCATACCAGAAGGCAGGAGAGATGACTGGAACAGGCAGGTAGCGGCAACACGCCTGCAGCTGCAGAGTTCTGCCGATTCGCATGAATATCAGCAATTTCAGGACTACAGCCGCGGGCAACTGGATGGACGTCTACAGATGGCTGTGAATGATGCCGAAACTTATCGCAGCGACCCGGGAAACTATGCCGTTACCAGGGCAAAGGCAATTGATGCTATCCGGACCTACGGTGCCGCAAACGGACAATCTGATGATGAAGTAAACGGCCGGATAGCCAGACTTGATCAGCAGATGTCTCAGAACGCCACGCAGGCATATATTGCAGACTGGCGGACAAAACAACTTACCTCTCCAACGACTTTTACCCCTGGCGACCTTTCATCTGACAAAGTTTTCTCAGCGATGATTCCAGCGGAATCTGGCGGCCGGCAGTTTAATGGCAATGGTCAGACGCTTACCTCGCCGGCTGGCGCCATGGGGATAGCGCAGGTCCTCCCAGCAACAGCTGAAGAAACGGCCAAAAAACATGGCATGCAGTGGGACCCACAACGCTTTATGTCTGACGCCAGTTACAACATGCAGATAGGTCAGCTATATCACCAGGATCTTACCAAAAAATACGGGGGTAACCAGGCACTCGCGGTAGCTGCATATAACGCCGGGCCTGGTGCGGTAGATGACTGGATTAACGGTACGAATAAAACCGGAAAAAATCCGGCACTCCTTCGTTTAGGGGATCCCAATAAAGGGGATATTTCCAGCGATCAGTTTATTGCCGGGATACCTTTTAGCGAAACCCGTAATTACACCATGAATGTTTTAAGCCGTGCTCAGTCTTTGCCGCCGGAAGCTGAGATATCGCAGATCCAGAAAATGCCCTGGTATCAGAATGCGAGTCCGGAGCAGAAGAGCCAGTTTTTAGGTCAGGTATCCGCTGAAGTAAACCGGCAGCGCGCATACGGCATGCAGAACCTGCAGGACACCATGCAAAATAATATGGCTCAGATGCAGAACGGGATCATGCCCACACGTGACGTCACTCGCCAAGAATATCTCTCATATCTGCCGCAGGGAGCAACAGCGCCGCAGCTTGAACAATACAACCGCCAGTATGATGAGTATGAAGCGACAAAAGCGCTGGTGCCGACATATAACACGATAATGACCCAACCCGTCGCGATGGCGCAGCAGAGCGTTCAGGCGCTTTACCCGCAACCTAACGACCCTGACTTTGATCGCAAGTTGTCTTTATACCAGAAAGCTACCGCCCAGTTGCAGCAGGTAACTCAACAGCGCAAAAGTGATCCCGGCGCGTGGTTTATGAAAAACTCGCCACTTGTGCAGCAGGCATATAACTCATGGCAACAAAACCCCGCCGATCCTGCTATGGCACAGTCATTTATTGCTTCGGTGCAGTCAGAGAAAAGTCGATTCGGTATCAGCAGTCAGAAGGTGCTTCCTGACTCGATAGCGCAGGCTATGGCTGAAGGATTTAACAACAACAAAGAAACAACGGTTGAATCCATCAGGCAGCAGATGAACGCGTTTGGGCCATATTCGCAGGCGGTCGGCCGACAGATTATGGGGCAAAGTAAAAATGGTCCTCTGGTTGGTGCATTATCAGCTGGAAACCCGCGGGCAAGTGTACCGTTGTGGCAGGAAAGAAACACGCCTACATCAGCCCTGAAAGAGTCAGTCGTTGCAAAAAATGGAAAGGGGGCAGACACCTCCGTTATGCAAGAATGGGCCGATGCGTCTGCAGATTTCCGTCAGACGATGCTTGTGCAGCCCGGCGGTGCAGGAAGCTGGTCAACGCTTGACGAACAGGGGCAGCGGCTGACGATGATCAACGTATTACGTGGAATGGATGCAGGCGCTGCGGCAAAGCAGGCTGCTGCCGATATGTTCACCAGTCAATACACTGTCAACGATACATATCGCGTTCCAACTTATCTTGGCTATCAACCAGATCACATCGCCCGCGGTGCCAGCCTGTTTAAAGATAAGCTGACAGCGGATCAGCTTCAGCCTCTTAATTTCGGGAGTAAAACGCCTGACGAATTTGTGAAATCGCAAACGCTTTATGAAGTAAAAAATAACGCCCACTGGGTAAATAACTCGGATGATACCGGTCTGGTGCTGTATCTGGGCAATAACGTACAGAATGACGCCAGTGGAAATCCGATTACCGTTAGCTTTGCGGATCTCGACAAAATGGCGAAAGCTGACCCATCCTGGTGGCAGAGCGTTAAAAAATTCGCATCCCGGGAGACGCCGTATACTCCAGGGACTGAAAGAGATACTCGAGCGCAGAATCTTCAGGGGTTACGTGAAACGTACGGCGGCCAGTCGCAAAGCGGCCCATCCTTTGCTGAAGGAATGGGGGACACCAATGCCAATAATCGTTGATGATGGTGACGCAGGTTCAGGCCTGCAGCAGCCAGGTAGTAACTTTGAAAGCGGATTTGGTCAGGCTTTGGGTGCTGCTTTTTCTGAAGGAATGCGCTCAGGACCAGCCAACGCTGGAAGTCGGTTTTTTGAATCCGAGGCCTATGCTAATGATCCAACATCTCCTTTAGTAGATCAGCAGACGGCTCAGCAAAAGTTTGACTCTCTGGGCATCACAAATATCAAAGTACCAGAACAGGGTGTAACACAGGCGTATCTGGACCATGTAACCGAGACAAGCCGGGCGACACAGGAGCGGAGAGCAATATTACAGTCTGCGCCTTCCGGCGTAGCAACACCTCTTATTTTTACCGCGGGGCTGGCTGGCGCAATGACTGATCCTGGTAACCTTGCTCTGGGGTTTGTTCCAGGTCTTGGGGAGGTGAGAGCGGCCAGCGTTGCAGGTCGATTTGCACAGCGATTTGTACAGGGTGCCAGCGCCGGCGCCGTCCAGTCTCTGGTTGCTGAACCTATTAATGCCCTGGCATCAGCATCTGAAGGTGATGATTACACCCTCGGCCAGGCAGTGGAAAATTTCTTCATGAACACGATAGCCGGCGGTGGACTGCATGCCTTTGGCGGTGCCGTTCGTGATTCAATAGCCGCCAGACGTCAGCATCGTTTACAGCAGGATAATCCGCAGGCAGTTTCTGACGCTGCGCCAGCAGGGCAGGCGGATATCGTTAATGCCGCGGGGCTCACCCCGGACAACACCCCTGTATTGCGTGACAGTTTTGCCGACGCACAGACTGACCTGGCCCGAACCATTAACACTAGCCTTGATGATTATGCCTGGCAGCGTGCATGGAACGAAACTATTCAGCCCTATCGTGATTCTCTCACCGGGCAGCTTGACGGTCAGTCGCCCCGCATTGCCGACATCAACCGACAGATTGTCGAAAATGAAGTCTCGTTGCAGCAGTCAGATCAGCAATTCCGTGACCTGGCAAAGCAGTATCAGGGCCAGCGCATGAGCCGCAAACAGGCGGAAGCCCGTGCGCGAAAAGATATTGAGCAAATCCGCCAGAACACTGAGGAATCGACAGCACGGTTACGCGAAGAAATTTCTGCCAACCGGGATGCGGAAATCTCGCGCGGCAAATTACACCAGCTTGAACGTGGGGAAATTCCGGATGATCTGGCAAATATGATTGAAGTCAGGGCCGGGCAGATCAAACAAGGGTTGCAGGTTTCTCCGCTGGCTGGCGGCGTAAGAACCGCATCTGAGCGTTTCAGCGATGCGAATATCTTTGTTCGCCAGAATGCACTGAGGTCTGCGATTCGCCAGGCAGTAGACGGTTACAATCCTGATATTGAGGATTTTTTCCGCCTTGCAGATCCGGCGGAACGTAGCGCTGCACTGAATCGCCTGAAGATGCAGGCTGATGACCAGCGGCATTCTGATGCGGCCGCACGTGCAGCCAGCACAGATGCAGAACAAACCATCAAGCAGCGCGGAGACGACGAACTGCGGGCAGCGCAGGAAGATCTGCAGTCTGAAATGGAACTGGCCCAGGCGCATTTTAATGGACTGGAAAATCAGGCAGAAATAAACGCCCACCTTGCCGAGATTCAAGCTGGGGCCGGGGATATGAGTTTTGCTCAGGCTGCGCGCGCATTTGCTGCCTGTATGTTGAGGAGAGCCATCTAATGGCACAGGGTGAATTTCTGACAGCCTGCGAGCAGGCAGTAAACACGGCGGCCGGGCGCCAGCTCGGTGAGGATGAGATGCAGGATCTGGTTACCCGTATGGAATCTACTGTCGCGCGTATACGGGCTGAAAATCAGGGGGTATCCCTGGAGGAAGCCGCTCTCCGTGCTGCTGATGAAGTGGCGCGTGATGATGCGCTGGCGAAGCACATCGAAGCGCGAAATCGGGTTATCAATCTGCGCCTGATGCATGAGAACCTTCAGCGTATTGATGCCTTCGGTGGACGCCCTGATCTCGCCTTGTCCGCTATCATGGTGGGGCGCAATGAGGCTGTGGCCGGTTCCCGCGACAGCGCGTTTAATAACATGCGCCAGCTGCGCGATCACTACATTTCGGGTCTTGCCAATGATCTGGAAGCGCAGGGCGTTTTACCTGTTTTTGCTAACGGCTCACTGGATCAGAATATTGCTGATGCTATGTGGCGGTTAGGTAATAACCTTGATGTGGGGCATATCCCGGAAGACGCAATCAAAATTGCCCGCGTGCTGGAGAAGTGGCAGGAAAAAGCCCGCATCGATGCAAACCGTGCTGGTGCGTCGATTGGCAAACTGCCCGGTTATATTGCCCGCCAGTCTCACGATATCCATAAAATTCGCACCGCAGGCTTTGAGGCCTGGCGTGATGCCATCCTCCCGGAGCTTGACCCTCGTACTTTCGAAGGTCTGGACGTTAACGGTCAAAACGGCGTGACCGTTCGAAAAGCGGCGGTGATGACGGAAGACCAGATTTACGGGCGTGCCCGCCCGGCCAAACCACTGAAACCTGAAAATGTAGGAGCGCTAGCGCAGCGTGCTGATGGACGTTTTTATATCAAAGGTATTATCAGCGAAAATGTCGATCTCATGCGCGGTAACGGGCAGGTAGTGCGGGCGAATTTCCGCAATGGTGATTTGCTGGCTAACGGGCAGGATATCGATCTCGGTGATATCGTTGGTTTCCGGAATGACGGCGGCGAGTGGGTGAGCGTCGCCGGGCGGACCCCGCGTTTTGATCCGGTAGCGCCAGGCGGACTATCGCCATCACAGGCGGTCATCGACGATTTTTTGCATAACGTTTACGTGGGGCTGTCTTCCGGCGTCCATTTACGTACTGATCGCCCGGACTGGATGACAGGGTTTAAAGGCGGTAGCACCAACGTTGCGCGCCGAGCGAGCCAGGAACGCGTATTGCATTTCAAAGACGGTCTGTCGTGGTACCGCTACAACGATAAATTTGGCGTGGGTAACTTGCGTGAAGCTGTGGGGAGCGGTCTTATTCATTCAGCTGAAACTACCGGACTGATGCGGCGTATGGGTACCAATCCGGAAAACATGTTTAATGAGCTTGCCGACCGGATCGAACAGCGCTACAAAGCCGCGAAAGATGATAATGCGTTGAATAAATTCCGCCAGAAACGAAACACATCTTTGACCAATCAGTTAAAGGAAATCACCGGGCAAACCAACATTCCCGGTAATGCCGCGCTCGCCAGGGTCGCAGCAACAACCCGCGCGATAGAAACCATGATGAAGCTCGGCGGTTCAATGATTTCATCATTCAATGATATCGCTACCCAGGCTATGGAGATGCGCTATCAGGGACGAAATATGTTGGGCTCTGTCTGGGAAGCTACGGCCAATAAAGTCCAGCTAACACGCTGGAAAAATGCGGAGCGTCAGCAGGTTCTTAAATCGATCGGGTTACATGCTGATGCGATGAAAGATGAGCTAATTTATCGCTTCAGCGCTGACAATTCGATGCCTGGTAGAGTTAACCGCGCGATGCGCAATTATTTCCGGTTGAACCTTCAAAGCTGGTGGACGAATAGCAGCCGCTACAGTACCGGCATGATGGTTTCTGAATGGATGGGAGCGCACGCCGGAAAATCATTCCGTGATGTGCCGGAAGAACTGCGCCGGGTTCTATCGATGCATGGCATTGAAGAAAACGAGTGGGCAGCGCTCAGCAAAATGAAACTGCACGCAGCGGACGGTAACGCCTACATGACTCCTGACGGAGTAGCAGATATACCTCGAACAGATATAGAGAATTACCTCACCAACCGCGGGATAAAAATCAATGATCGTTCAGTAGAATACGCTCGCGAGCTTCTCTCCGATAAGGTGCGCGGTTATATACTCGATCGCGTTGGCGTAGCTCTGAACGAACCGGATGCACGCACAATGTCGATCATGAAGCAGGGTATGCAGCGAGGCACTGCCTATGGCGAAATGCTGCGATTTGCATGGCAGTTTAAATCTTTTACAGCCAGCTTTATGCAGAACGCGATCGGTCGAGAGCTCTACGGGCGTGGTTATAATTTTGGTTCACTAAGCCAGAATAATACCTTTCGCAATAACGCTCTGATCCGGGCGATGCGTAATGGAAACGGTGAGCTGATGGGCATTGCTCAGCTTTTCCTGTGGGCGACGGCGTTCGGTTATCTCTCCATGCAGACGAAGCTGATGCTTAGGGGCCAGACCCCGCGCCCTGCCGACAATGTCAGTACATGGACAGCAGCCATGGCGCAGGGCGGTGGGCTGGGTATTCTGGGGGATTTCCTATTTGGGGAGTACAACCGGTTCGGAAATACCCCGGCGACGTCGCTGGCTGGTCCGTTTGCATCAGATGCAGCACAACTGGTTAATCTTTTTGGACTGACGAAACAGGGGGATGCAAAAGCCGCTGATTACTTCAACTTTGCGATAAACCACACGCCGTACATGAACCTGCATGTGGTGCGCCCGGTGATGGACTTCCTGATCCTGAACCAGATGCGGGAATGGATGTCGCCTGGCTCTTTGCAACGCTACCAGCAGCGCGTGAAGGAAGAGCAGGGAAACGACTTTATTATCCCGCCTTCGCAGTTTATGTTGGGACGATAATCAGTAATCCCTGAACCCAAATTTTTGCAGGATTTTATTGATGCCGATAGTGGAATACCAAGCGATACATAATCCTGCAACAGTTCCGATTACTGCAAAAGGGCCACACAGAATGTTCAGCAGTGAAAACCCATCATTCAGAACGGTAACAAAGCTGATTGCTATAGCAATACCGATCGCGAGATATATTACCTGGCTGTACTCACGGTTCATTATTATCCACCCCTACAGAAGTATCTTTTTAATATAACAGATAATCAGCCCACTTAGGTGGGCTTAACTTCTTCCTCGATAAGAATCCCAGCAACTTTTACACCATGACATCAATCCGTCCGCATTGTTAGCATTCTTATAGTAACTGGTTCGTTTGCGGCGGATCTCGCAAATTGGACACCATTTGGTGTGCCTAGTGTTTTTGGGGCCATCAAGACAATGGGCGCACCATGTGGTGTAACCATCATGATGGGACTTGCTCGACTTTCTGAACTTATCCATCGGTAGATTGCGACTGCATCTGGTACACACTTTTCTGTGTTCCACCGGCGCAGATTCGGTTTTAGGTGTGATTTGTTTCTGCTCAACTCTTGGCAATGGGTTGACTATCTTCTCCACAGGTCTGCTTGATGCAACAGGCTGTGTTTGGTTTTGCCTTAGAGACTCAATAGCTTTTTGCTTAGCTAGTTGTTTGTAGTAATCAGATATCACCGCGTTGTCATAATCCGGCTGTGCGACGTTCACTGTATTTGGTTTAGTGTATTGGGTTGATACACTGTCTATAACCTGTCGTTCACGTATGCTGATTTCGCCGTCATCCGTTTTTATCTTGCGATCTCTGGTTATCTCAGTTCTGTTTGTCACTCTGGTTTTGTTCTGGTTGATGAGGTACAAAATCAAAACCACAACGCCCACCACAACCCAAAAAATTTCCATATGGTAATGCTCTTAAAAATTCGTGATAGGTAGAAACATAATCTGACATTTGACAAGAGAAAACCCTGATATTTAAACAGTGGTGTGCTGCGTGGTGAAATGTACTGCGGCATAAATAAGCCCACCTCATGGTGGGCTTTATCATTACTGCCCGCCCGGGCGAGAGTCAGCCGAACGACCACCACAACGTGAACCGTCAGCAGCGGTATCGTCAGGATGCTGGCAGTTTCCGGCGTACGCCTGCGTTACAGATCCCAAAGAGAGCATAACAAATAACACAGCGAATAATTTTTTCATGTTTTTCCTTGTGTGTAGTTTCTGAACCCTGATTAAGAGCAGGTACCACCTTTATGGTGGGAGCCCGTTCCGCCATGCGGATGGGTGCCTTTCGGGCAAGCCATCGCCGACACTGACATCACACCAAACACCGCAACCAGTAACAGAGTAATTATTTTTTTCATTCGTCATTCCTTAATCATTGCCATAGGGATAATCCCAAAACCACTATAGCACCTGTTTCATTTCATGAATCCTGAAAAATGATCAGCTTTTGCCCAGTGTGAGAGGCCCTATCAAAATCTTCCTTGCCACTTAAATCAGCCATCCCGGCCGGGAGGTAAGGAACGATGAAAATGACACACAGGGTTTCCGAGGTCATCACCTACGGGACGTCAACAGTCAGCGCTACGTATTGGTTTTCGCAGCTGCTTGATTCATACACCCCCGGCCAGTGGGCAGCTATTGGCGTCATTGGCAGCTTGGTGTTCACCGCCTTGACCTTTCTCGTAAATATCTACTTCAAATGGCTCGCGTATCGCCGCGGCAAGTTCTCGGAAGAATAATATGGCTTCGACCAAAGCAAAGCTCAGTGCAGCCATGCTGGCGCTAATTGCCGCCGGTGCATCCGCGCCAACGCTCATGGATCAGTTCTTGAACGAGAAAGAGGGCAACAGTCTAACTGCATACCTTGACGGGTCTGGTGTCTGGACGATTTGTCGGGGGGCAACCCGCATTGACGGCAAGCCAGTAACGAAGGGTATGAAGTTGACGCAGGCCAAATGCGATCAGGTAAACGCTATTGAGCGTAACAAGGCGCTGGCGTGGGTTGACCAGAACATCAGGGTCCCGCTGACGGCACCACAGAAAGTTGGTATCGCCAGCTTCTGCCCGTACAACATCGGGCCGGGGAAATGTTTCCCCAGCACGTTCTACCGCAAGCTGAGTGCGGGCGACCGTAAAGGGGCGTGCTCTGAAATTCGTCGTTGGATCTTTGATGGTGGCCGTGACTGCCGCCTCACCAAAGGCCAGAAGAAAGGGTGCTACGGTCAGGTTGAGCGACGTGACCAGGAAAGCGCCTTGACGTGTTGGGGGATCGATAAGTGAAACCAGAATCCATCGCCGCGGCAGTTATTATGCTTCTTCTTATCATCGGGCTCACAATCGCCGCAGGGCTGGGCTATCGATATAGCTCGGTATCCAGCAGAGCAGAAACTGCTGAAAGTCAGGTGACGCTGCAGGCAAGGGTTATCCAAATACAGGCGGACAATATCGCTGCTTTTCAAACTATAAGCGGCGATGTCCAGGAAAAAAACAGGGCAGTAGATGCCGGTACAGAGGAAAAAACCATTGAATATCGAACGATTCTCAAGCGCGAAAAAACGTGTGATATGCCTGTTCCTGCTGACGTTTCTGGTGGGCTGCTCGAATACACGAACAGTTTACGTTCCAGCGCAGTGCACACCAATACCGACGGATCTGACAAGCCCAGTACTGGCACCATTACCGCCGGCGAACTGACATATTGCCAGGCTGTTTTATGGATAACCCCATTACTTGCTGCCATTGAAAAAGCAAATAACCAGCTGGCAGGTATTCGCCAGATTGAACAGAAAAGACAGGAGACAAAATGACGAACGTGCAAACGGGCTTACTTTACTTCAGCGTAGTGGTATCGGCTCTATATCTGGTAGCGGGCGGTTACAAGTCAATCCGGGCCTACTTCCAGAAAAAATTTGATGATGCTGTCGCAGCCAAAGCATCGGAAACCACCGAGAAATAACCCCTCAGGGCCGCATATTGCGGCCTTACTTTTGCCCAGCTTCAAAACGATTCTGACAATGCCACCATGTCGAACTGTTTTGGAGTTGATGATGGTCGAGAACGACACTTCATCGGTTGAGTATCAGCTATCAACCAGCACTGGCCCCTTTGATATCCCTTTCTACTTCATTGAAAACGGGCATATTGTCGCGGAACTGTATACGCAGAACGGTGACGATTTTAACAAAACCACGCTGACAGTTGACGTTGATTACTATCTAAATGGTGCTGGCGATAAGGATGGTGGCCAGCTAACTCTGCTCTCAGCGCATAGTGGCGCGACGCTACTTATTTATCGTGATCCTGATGCGACGCAGTTAACCAGTTATCAGGCGACCGGTAAGTTTCCAGCGACAAGCCACGAACGTGCGCTTGATAAGTTGACGATGCTTATCCAAAAATTCGGTTGGTGGTGGGATACTTTGGCTTTGAAAAAGCCAAATATTTTCGCTAACTATTATGATGCGCTCAACAACCGCATTCGTAACCTTCGTGACCCGTCACAGGCGCAGGATGCGGCTACTAAGGGGTATACCGATAACCAGGTTAATCAGGAGGCTCAGGCCAGAATTGCAGCGGACCTTGTTCTGCAGGAGAATATTGATTCTGAGGCTCTCGCAAGAAAACTTGCGGATGAAACCCTTCAGGACAATATCAACAATGAAGCCATTGCAAGAATTAATGGTGATAACGAATTACGTAATGTAATCTCTGCAAACATTAATAAAACTATCCGCGTTCCAGAGAACTACGTTCCTCCGCTTGCCAGCATCATGGCCCGCAGTAATACCCTTATGGGATTCAACGCCCAGGGGGCGCCGATACCAGTGGCCACTCAAACCCAGACGGCGGATCTGGCTATCAAGCTGGCATCAGAGGGCGGGTCTCAACTGATTTTTGGCCTTGGCAATATTATCAACTTCACTTCGTTAATATTTTCATCTGTCGATACTCCGTCTGCTTATCAGTCAAATGGGTTTTACGAGCAGTGCGATGGCGGTGAGGCAATATGGCAATATACCGGGAACACCATCCCGGAAAAGGCCGGAACTCATGCTATAACTGAAGGGAAAATTTATAACGCCAATGGCGACGAATACGCCTTAGAGATACGAGGTGGGGCCATTAAGGTTCTCGCTAACGGCGCAAAAGCGTATACCTACAATGAATGTACCGACCAGACAACCGATGATTTTGTCTGTCTCGGGCAAGCCAGTAATGGCATTCTTTCCCGCCTGACGCTCGGAGTGTCCACGGGAAATAACTTAGCAACATATGACGGCGGAACCCGCTTAGATCTGATTTATCCGACCAATATGTACCGCATTGGTAAAGAGCCAATAAAGGGGTATTCCGGAGTTAATTACCATTTCGGTGCATCTTCCCTTATGGTTTATGCTGGTAAATCGTACACTTATGCAGTCACAGGGAAACGTCTCGACGGCTGGCGTCACGGTGTTCAGGAGATTGAGGAAAAATGGGACGCCGTTAATAAGCAGGCATACTGGGGATCAGTCAGCCTTCAGAGAACAAATATTTACGGAGGGATGTTTGACGGCGATCATACCATCCAGAAAATGCCAGAAGAGTGTTCGGCAGGGGTTGCGATTCTGGCCCTTAACCCGGAAGGGTTCACCAAGCATGGAACAGTCATCAGGAGTACGTTCAACTGGGCGTGTGTGGAAATGCCTGCCATGCTGGAAGCCACTGTCTTCAATCAGAAAGGTCATGCCTTCGACAACAATACACTCGACTATGAGTATATTGTTCCTGCCTGGGTTGCCGCAGGATTAACATCCAGAGTCGGTAACTTTAACCGCGTAACAAATTACGATTGTAAATTTGAGGGTGGGCGCAGGGGGACTTACAGAAACGCCTGCGACTGGTCTACGCTTTATAACTGTGAAGTGACAAACCGTCTGGCGTGGCGAAATGCAGCGAACGTTTCCGGTGCTGTGCCGGAATATATCGCCGTCTGTACTGGTACCGCAATGCATGTCTCTGGTGGTTACTGGGGGCCAGCAGCGGCCAAAGATTATAATGCTCAGTATGGTTCTGTGTATGGCACGGCCCAGAATCACGTATTCACTGGCGTATATACCGAGTGGACATACAACTTTTATACCGTCAGCGCCTGGGGCTTCAACGGCAAAGCATCCCGTCTGCAGGGCTTCCATCTGGATTGTGTTAGTCAGTACAAGGACAACTTTACCGAATATGCGTCTGTTCGCTTTGAGGGCGGCTGCTTCGGCACCATTGACGACGGAGGCAATTACACCTACCCAGAGGGCTTCTATCATTATGATACGCCTAACGGTGTTTCCGCATACAGCTGGGGGACGCCAATAAGGGATCTTGGCGCATTCCGGCATAACGGCTTCGATTTCAAATACGGCCCTTACAATATGTATATTCCGGCCGGAACTGACTGGGATGCTATTCGCAACCGGCCATATGCTAAAGAGATTTTTAATCCTTATGGTATTCAGTTGAATGCCGGCCCGGTATTCTTGCCATGGCAGGTTCCGGCTATAAAATCACATATCTGCATCTGGATTAAGGACCACTCAGGCAACTTTAACCCGCGAAATATTTATGCCTGGATCACTGCGGCGAGCCAGGACGGCCCGAATGCAGACGAAGCTCTGTATAAGTCATTTGCCGAACCGATGTTTGATTTCGGCAATGGCTACAAGATGCTGATGATCCCCAACAAACGACTGAGCGCTTTTGATGGCCAGTACACTTATGCCCGAAATGCCAGCATCATTGTTGATGTGCCGACTGATGGCAGTACGCCCATCACTCTGAAGGCAGTCGAGGCGTATACCGGGGGCATTCCTATATTTCCCAATGGATGCGGAAACTATACTCCTGAAACAAACGGGACCTCTGTAACAAGCCCTGTGACCAACCCGGTAGGCTTTGACAGTTCGCTTGGCGGGGGGATCTTTGGCAACGGTGATATCATCGGGCCATGGGTGCATATGCGCCGTACACAGTCAGGCTACATCGTCTCCCCGACACTGACCAGCGGCTACACGCTGGACCAGAAAATGGTGACAGGTGGCTGCACGCTGGAAGCTGCATTTAAAGTGGCATTCAGCGCGACCGTTGAAACGGTAAATAGTAATGCCACAACAATAATCAGCATACCTGCCGCTTATTTGCCTTACGTTGCTGTGGGAATACCGCTGTATATCACCGGCGGCTCATCAACCGGCGTGACCGGTCAAGTTCGGCTGATTAAGCGTCTGCTGAACAGTGACGGAACATCGTCTAACCGTTACCTCGTACAAGGAAACACCGGGGCGGTGGGTGACACTCTGACCATCGACCAGGCGCAAATTCCGCCGTACACGTTCTATAATGACCGCAACTTCAATGCTGTTACCGCAAACTCGGTGACCGTTAACGGGGTATCGATCGCAACTGCCCATCGCTCAAGCGTATCCTCTGGTATTGGTTACGGTGGCGCGTCAGGAGCTAAAGCCCTGGAGTTCTACGTCAATGGTGGAACCACCTACACGCAAAGGATTGTTGCCACGTCTACGACGGTAATGAGCCTGGAAACCGGCGGGAACCTGTCAGTAAACGGGAACACCTACCCGAATGCTGACGGCACCTATTCGCTTGGCACCCCATCCGGTCGCTGGTCGCAGGTCTTTGCATCGAATAGCGTTATCGGGACGTCAGACGAGACGCATAAAACCCGCCCCCGGGCAGACACCCCGGCGGAAACCGACGCCTATTATGAAATCGGGCAGCTCCCCGGCGTCTGGCAGTGGCTGGAAAAATATATGGTCGAAGGGGATGACGCCCGCCTGCACTCAGGGCCGACCGTGCAGGCGGCGATTGCCGTGATGGATAAGTACGGTCTGGACTGGCGGGAATATTCCGCGTTCTGCTATGACGAGTGGGAAGTACAGGATGCCATCATTGAGACCTGGGATGACGAGTGGGAGGTGATACCCGGTACCCCAGCCGAACTGGATGAAGCCGGAAACGTTCTTGTTGAGGCGGTACCGGAAACGCGCACTCTTATCAGAGCGGCGGGGAGCAATGTTATCCAGGAGGCGCGAGAAGCCGGGAGCGTCTACGCATTTCGTAAGGAAGAACTGCTCTTCTGGATAAGCAGGGCAACCATTTCAAAACAGCAGGATATCGAAAAAAGGCTAGCAGCGATTGAGGCCAGAATCTCATCGTAAATAACAGAAGATAATAAGCGGGTATATTTTAATCTGGCTTCTAAATATACCCGTAATCTATTCTGGCTTATTGTATCTTAATAGATAATTTCAGGGGTAAAGATAAGTCAATGTAAGGCATGTTTATTGATATGGGGATTTTGTCATAAAATACATCAAAGCAAAATCTATACTCTTCATCTTTTTTGTATCTTTCATATTTTGTGAAGCATATGTTTTCAAGTCTTTTTATAAGCTGAATAAGATTTGCTTCATCCCCACGAGAAATGGTTGATGTTTTTTTGTTATACATAACCATTCCGTGTTTTGCTTTAACTTCAATTAAGTCTGGGTTGAAGTTGTCTATGCCTAAAGGATTATTGCTGTCTTTTATTTTTTTTGTTATTAACTCCTTTATTTCTTCAGAAAAAGCAGTAGCGTCATTATGCTTGAAATACCAATAATCATCATACCCTTTAAATTTGGGTTGTGTGGGTAAGTATTCAGACATAGACATGCAGAATACAAAGCAATTATGATGTAAGCTTGTGAAATAAATTTTCATATCAGTCACGTCAACATCATATCTGTTACTCCTGATGCGCTCAGCCTCCCAAATACCTTTAGCTTGCTTGCTGTTTAGTGGGGTGCTTACGCTATTATAGGGGAAGTTTTCATCACCGATCTCCCAAGCTGCAACATACACGAAGACCTCGGATGGGATATTAGCCTCAATTATTCTTACCATGTAATCATAAGATGCTTCACTTTTATCTTGTAGCTCTAAATTCTCCAGCGTTCTGAAACCAAATAAAGTTCCCACTCTTATAGAGTTACTCTCAATTATATTGTGTTTTTTTTGACAGCTTTTCATTAAATACATATCAAGACCTTCCATAACTCACTCAAGGAAATAAAACTATATGAGATACGTTAGCATTATGCTACCTCAAACTAAACTTTACATCATTCAGTATTATCATAAAGAACTTCATCATTGATGGTCAGGATTCTGACCGACATATGCCATTACCCTCGCATCACTACATACAGTGATCCCCATGGGGGTAAGGCATGCGAATGAAGAATTTACCGGATGTGGCGGCGGGAACGTCGTATATCACATCCACCGTTAGCGGCAGTTACTGGCTGATGCAACTTCTCGATAAGGTAAGTCCCAGCCAGTAGGCCGCAATCGGCGTTCTGGCCGCCGGCGCATCTGCGCCGGTGCTGTTCGATCAGTTTATCAGCGAAAAAGAAGGTAATGCGCTGGTGGCCGTTGTTGACCCGGGCAGTGTGTGGTCGTTGTGCCACAGAGTAACCGTTATAGATGGCAGGGGCGTTATCAAGGGGCAAAGAGCAACCGAGGCACAGTGCAAGAAAGTTAACGCTATCGAGCGCGATAAAGCGTTGGCGTGGGTTGAAAAGAATGTCCACGTTCCGCTGACGCCACCGCAGAAGGTCGGCATAGCCTCATTCTGCCCGTACAACATTGGGCCGGGTACGGTAAGTGCTTCCCCTCGACGTTCTACCGCAAGCTGAATGCCGGCGACCGCAAAGGGGCATGCGCGGAGATCCGTCGGAGGGTATTCGACGGTGGCCGGGATTGCAGACTGACCAAAGGCCAAAAGAACGGATGCTACGGTCAGGTTGACCGACAGGATCAGGAAAGTGCGCTGACGTGCTGGGGGCTGTACGAATGAACGGCAAAACCAAAGTGATGATTGTTGGGGGAGTGCTGGCGGTATGTGCCGGCATTTTCTGGGCGGGGTATCTGAAGGGCTGGTACGCGCATTCCGAGCACGTAAATAGCTAGGCTAAAGCCAGACTGCCAAAACAGGAAAAAGCGGTAGCAGAAGGCGAGCAGAAGGCAGCAACGGCGAACGCTGAAGCCAAAGTGATTTACCGTACCGTTTATCGTGATGTGGTGAAATATGTCAACGACCCGAATCAGCTGCGCCAGCGAGCAATCGACGCGGCCAACACCATCCCCGGATTTGATGAACCCGCCGTGCAGGCTAAGTGACGCCGGCGCCGATAGTGACGCCGATCTGCAGGCGGATACGCAGACGGCGGAATGCGTTCGCGAGCTGCGTACGAACATTTACCGCTGGCAATCGTGGTATAAGGCTACAGAATAGATGGAAAGTGAAAGAATAAATGTTACTGATTATAGCTAACCATATGATATCTATAAACTGAAAATCATATTATTATTCTTTGTATAGTATGTATTTATTTGATTATATTGATTTTGTCTATGGTCTTGAAAACCGGCGACCCGAAAGGGTTCCAGAGTTCGAATCTCTGCGCTTCCGCCATATAAAAGAAGGGGTTACCG
>PPYF01303630.1_pt1 | contig 65618 bp, 79 predicted proteins | sample 1559871 | NCBI WGS metagenome assembly PPYF01 (sample SAMN08240021, study PRJNA423297) | Human gut metagenome, whole genome shotgun sequencing project. | reverse complement strand
GGGACCGAAGTAAAATTTACTTTTATAAAGCTTGCAATGATTGGCATAGTATGATATAATGAAGTTAGAAAAAGGACGGTAAACAGACGTAACGGAGGCTGATATCAATGGGCAGAAACATAGTGAAAGCAAAGCTGAATATAGACGATGTTTACCAAATCGGAAAACGAGGATATACTGCATAGCTTTTTATCGACTATGCTTGAACTGCCTTATGATTCGATAAAAGAACTCCGAAATACTGCCGGAAACGATAACAGGGCGCTGCACGATGAAGCCAGCGCGTTAGGTCATGCAAGGCGTGAGGGTGAGCAGATAGGCATGGAAAAAAGGAACAGGAAATAGAAAAAAGATTAAAAGAACTTGGCTTGTCAGACGATATGATAAAAGCCCTACTTTTTTACTGCTCAATAAGAACTCAGCATTTTATCTTTCAAGCTTAAAAGTTGCTCAAATATTTAAGAATGGCACTGCATTGACCTTTATGCTGAAAATTCTGTACCTGTGAACTTTTCAGCATTTTGTATTATCGAACAAAATCTGCTTTAGCGGTATCAACGGCAATATGTATGACAACTATGTTTACAGCCTGCAATACTAATGAAATCCCCAAAAATCTATCAGAGGAATCCGTAAGTCTCTCAGATGATAATTCTGAAAGAAAAACAAAGAAGCTTACTGCAATTAACTTCGTTCCTGATGTTCCAATTGTAAGCTCTGCTAAGGTCAAGTCATATAAGCACCCCAATAAAGCTTTTTCGTTAAAAGACTTAAACACATCATTATTTTTAAAAAACGGCTGGGAAATTGCGGAGGGCGGAACTGCGACAGATAATCAGACTGATGAAATTACGTCGTTTCCGGCGGTTATTCAAAATCTTGATACGAAAAATACAATCACTGTGACAGTCGCAGACGAGTGTGCAGAAAAAGATAGCTTCCTTGCAAAAACAGAGGATTCCTATATTTCCACCTATGGCAATTCTTATGACAACATTGAAATCATTGAATTTGAGCGCATTTTTATTGATAAATTTGATTCAATAGAAATCGTCGCAGATGTTAAAATTAAGAGCGACAGCTTTAAAATGGTTCATATTATTACAAATGATGTTGACGGTAAAACTTATTCATGGACGCTTTTGGACAACGACGAAGCATTCCCTGACTTTAATCTTGCTGACGCACTAAGCTATCCTATAATAATAGAATTTCCAGAATTTAAAGATCTGGACAGCTATTATAAAGTTAATACTGATTATTGAGCGTAGGCTTATACATATAAATATAGAAAAAGGAGCTATTTTAAATGGCCAATCCATACCTTCCCTCCTGGGAATACATACCTGACGGAGAGCCAAGAGTATTCGGCGATCGCATATATATTTACGGCTCTCATGATACCGCCGGTTCCGATTCCTTCTGTGATTACAAATTAAAAATATGGTCGGCTCCCGTCAGTAATCCGAACCGCTGGACATGCCACGGCGACTGCTTCCATACACGCGCTGACCGCGATCACAGCTCAGACACTGAGAACTGGACAGACAACAAGCTTTTTGCTCCGGACGTCATTGAATATAAGGGCAAGTATTATCTTTTTGCATATATAATAGGCGCTAAGGGGTGTGTGGCTGTAAGCGAACGCCCTGAAGGTCCCTTTGAGCTAATAGCTCCATATGATTACATAAACCGGAATAACTGCTTCGGCGACGGATGGTTTATAGATCCGGGGGTTTTTGCCGACGACGACGGACAGATATATATTTACTGCGGATTTGAAAGTTCATTTGCCGCAAAAATCAATCCCCAGAAAATGAACGAAATAATAGACGGAAGCTATGTAAAGGATATTATACCTACCGAGCCGCCGTTTGAGTTTTTTGAAGCCTGCTCTGTGAGAAAAATTAAAAACACATACTATCTTATATATTCTCCAAAAACAGGCAGCAAGCTGGTTTACGCTACTTCGGATAATCCTCTCGGTCCGTTTGAATTCAGGGGTACGATAATAGATAACGGTATTGACTATCCCGGCAGCAATAATCACGGCTCTTTGTGCTGTATAAACGAGCAATGGTATATATTTTATCACAGAGGAACAAATAATACTATTATGTCAAGACAAGCGTGTGCCGAAAGAATCGAAATATTGGCCGACGGCTCTATACCGCAGGTAGAAATGACGTCTCTCGGCTTTGAGGATTCTCTTTCTCCTTATAAAATCACTCCGGCAGACGCAGCGTGCGTTTTGAAGGGGGGCTGTTACTTAACTGAAAAAAATATATTTTCCAGATATATAACCGATATTACAAAGGGTTGTGTGATGGGATTCAAATATTTTGATTTCGGTGACGATTATTCAAGCAAAACTATGGAAGTTTGCTTTAATGTAAAGGGGCAGGGATGCAGAGGACTTATAAGAATCGTTTCGGATAACTATGAAAACGGAGAAGAATTAGGCGTTTGTGAAATCGGTCTGGACGACGGCATTTACAAAGCATGTATAAAAGCGATTACAGGCAGACATGCGATATATTTTATTGCGGACGACAACTATACAGACTGGACTGCTGAAATGTTTAAGGGTAAAAGGCTTTTTGAGCTTAAAGAATTTGTATTTATGAAATGAGGTAAGAAATGAAATTATTAAAAGCGTTTACAGTAATAACCTCCGCCGTAATTCTTTTCACCGCTTTGTCAGGCTGCGGAAGCGACAAGGAGGATAAAAAAGAAAAGGTACGTGATTTGACTACCGCTGAGATCGTCACTGAAATGGGACTTGGTATAAACCTTGGCAATACCCTTGAATCATGCGGGGACTGGATAGACGACAGCAGCATAACAAATTACGAAACGGCATGGGGCTCCCCTGTTATAACCGAGGAAATGATCGCAGGCTATTCAAAAGCGGGCTTTAAATCAGTCAGAATACCAGTGGCGTGGTCTAATATGATATCGGACGATTATACCGTTAATCCGGATCTTATGAAACGCGTTACACAGATAACTGATTACGTTATAGACAACAATATGTACGCCGTTGTCAACATACACTGGGACGGCGGATGGTTTGAAAAGTTTTCTACGGAATATGACGAATGTCTAAAAAAATATACTGCAATCTGGTCACAGATTTCCGAAAATTTCAAGGATTACGGAGATAAGCTGATATTTGAATCGCTAAACGAAGAAGGATACTATGAGGATATATGGAACAGATACAGCGGCTCAGACGAAGGCAAGGCGGAAGCATACGGAATCCTCAACAGCATAAATCAGGAATTTGTTAATCTTGTCCGAAATTCCGGCGGTAACAATGAAAAACGTCATTTGCTGATAGCCGGTTATGCAACTGATATAACTCTTACCTGCGATCCCCTTTTCAAAATGCCGGACGATAAAGAGTCAAGCTGCGCCGTATCAGTTCATTATTACACACCGGCAAATTTCTGCATTCTTGAAGAGGATGCAGATTGGGGTAAAGCAAGGTCAGACTGGGGCTCAGAAATTGATTTAAAAGAGCTTGAAAAAAATATGGAGCTTATGAAAACAACCTTTGTAGATAATGGCATACCAGTAATCATTGGTGAATACGGGTGTGCAACTAAAAATAAGAATCCGGAATCCGTAAGACTATTTCTGACAACCGTCTGCAAAGAGGCTTATAAAAGAAATATGTGTCCTATGCTATGGGATATAACCGATGTATTTTATAATCGTACAACATGCGAAATGATAGATCCTCAGCTTGCACAATCGTTTTTAGATATAGCGGAAAGCCAACGTAATTAAAAAGTAAAAAGGAACGCGTTAAAAGCGTTCACTTAGGGATTAAATGAAAACAACAATTTTTGAGTGACGTCTTCAAACGGTGCCAACGGAATAACGCCCACACAAGAGTAGAAATGCTCCTGTGCGGGCGTTTTCTCTATATCACCTCATTTCCGCTGTGACTGCTGTTATTTCTGTGTGGCACGGAAAGCGGATTCCTCTGCCTCATTCATTTCGTAAAGCATCACACGATTCTCCGTATCGAAGTACCCCTTGACCTTATAACGCTTCTTAGGGTCATAGTCCGGGATGAGGGCAGCGACCACATCGTGGATGTTCTTGTTGTTCGTACTCAGTGTGGTGGTCTGTTCAGCCTTCGGCTTGGAGAACGGAGTGGCCTTTGCCTCATTGCCCTTGCAAGGACGGATGGCAAACACGTGCTGTGCGGCATCGAAGGAATACTGCACATTCTGCGGATAGCCCAAGTCCTCAAGCACACGCTTGGTGAAGGTGATGCTGTTCTGGTTGATGTAGATGTCCGGGGTAGCGTTGGTGTTGATGTCGATGACCTCCAGGGTCAGGTTAGAAAAATTGATAGCCATAATTAGTTCCTTTCTGCATCCGGCTCTTCCATGCCGTTGATGCCCCTAATAATGTTGATTACTTGTTCTCTTTCGTCCTTGCTCCAGGTGCTGTCCAACAGAAAATAGCCTCGCAATGCACCCGCTTTCACACGGGCAATCACGAATTTCTTTTTCATAGTAGCCACGGCATTTTTCCGTCTGCCGTAGTGCCTGTCAGTAAGGAGGCACTGTACCTGTTCCCACTTCTTGCGTTCAATGATGGCAGGGTGGTCATTTTCCCAATGCCACTGTGTTAAAAGGTCATCATTCCGTACCGATTTGTGGGTAAGGTAGTCGTTGGTGAAGGTTTTTTGATAAAGCACGTCACCACAGTATTTTTCATTGGAGAGGATGCCACGAATCGTTCTGGCAGGCCAATTGCTCAATCCCCTTGGGGAACGGATACCCTGTTGGGTCAAGGCTTCTGCAATGGCATTCATGGTAGCACCCTCTAAAAAACTGTCATAGATGTACCGCACAGTTTCCGCTCCGGCAGGCTCAATTTTCACCCGCCCACTGTAATCTCGGTAGTAGCCGATGGTGTTGTGGACAGAGAATTTGTAGAGACCCTCTTTCATCCGATAGCGGATACCTTCCTTGATGGCGATGCTTTTCTGCTGACTTTCCAATTCTGCCAGTGCAGACAAAATGGAAATAATCAGCTTGTTACCGCCGTTGCTTGTGTTGATGCCCTCGGATTCAAACAGAACAGCCACAGGAGGTTGGAGATTGCCAAGTTCTCGCAGCGTGGACAGAATATCCACAATATTGCGCCCGAAACGGCTGATACTCTTTGTCATGATGAGGTCGATTTTACCCGCCCTGGCATCATCGAGCATTTCACAGAAAGCCTTTTGTCTGCTCAACGAAGTGCCGGACACCCCATCGTCCGTATAAATTTTTACCAATTTATACATGGGATTGCTATCAATCACGGATTGGAAATGCTGAATCTGCATCTCAAGACTGCCCGCCTGGGCATCTTCCTGTGTGCTGACACGGCAGTATTCCGCCACACGCAATATTCCAGAGTTTTCCTGGCAGGCATACTCCTTTTTCGTAGGAGTAATGACCGTGACCTTACGCTCACCACGGCGGTTTTGGGCAATGGTCTCACGGATGTGTTTGACTTCCTTCTCTTTACCACTTTCCTTTTTTGTCTGGCGGCGTGCCTGTTCTATGCGAGCTGCATCCAGTTTTTTAGCCATAGCACAAACCTACGGCCAGCGGATTATGAACTGCACGAATACGATGCATAGCTGGCACCTCCCTTCATATTATTTTTGTAGCACATCTCAATCACCTCCCTCCGCTATGGTTTTATGTCCAACAGCGTGTGCTGTCCGGCATACAGGCAAAAAGAAAACCACACTGAGATGTTCCTCCCAGTGTGGTATGGTAAAATTCGTATTTTGTTTACAGTGCGTGGAACTGTTTTGCTAATTGCATAAATGAGGAGTTCGGCATGACCTTCTGCGATGGGATGAACAGATACTGCCATTCCTTATAGCCGTTTGCCTTGCCCCAACGAGATGCAACTTCACAATACTGAATACCACGCTTTTTCTTGGCAATGACATCCGGGTCATTCAGCTTGTCCTCACCCTTGACCTCAACAAGATAGATAACCCCATCGGTCTCTACCACGAAGTCCGGCTCGTAGTGGCTACCACGATTATAAGTGATATTGAATTCTCTCGGTGCCGGACGCAGCCAATTCTGCACATCGGTATCGTTGTCCAATACCCTGGCAAGCACCAATTCCGGCAAGCTGTCAAACTTGGCAGAACTGAACACGCCACGCTTGATGCCGTCAAACAGCACAGATTGGATTTTTTCGGTGTACGAGGCATAGAGATTTACACGCTCGATATAGCCGTGGTGCTGTTCCAGGTTGTAGTTTCGAGTGCCGACAACTTCTTCCTGTAAAAATCCGTTTTCGCAGTAGAAGTGCTGCATCATCTGTGCATATATCTTGTTGGCGATGTCCTTCTTATACATCATCACGATATTCTGCATACCATTGATGCCGTGCTGCTCATCGTAGTGGTCGCACACCTGCGTAATCAATTTGAACAGCAGAGTCGAGCATTTTTCGTAGTCGATTTCAGCCTTGGTACGCAATTGCTCCAAAATAACCTTCTTGGGATTAAAACCCTCAAAGTCTATGGCATCACCCTTGATACGCTGTCTATCGTGCATATCATCAAGATTTTGCACGAGCAGTTCATTACGAATCGGCACATGGGTAAAAACGGACAAATCAAGGTCAAAATCTACGAACACATACTCCTCAACACCGTTGTCGGTAATTTTGATGCGGGGAACAGGGATAAACTTGCTTTCAGCAACACGGTGTACTTCTTCGGTCTTATAGAGTAGCCACGCCGCCAAAGGATTCTCGTTTTCACGGAATACATCACCCAAGTCCCTATCATCGGACACCTTCTGCTTGACAGTTTTCACAATCTGCTGTGCCTGTTCCGGGGTAACAGTATGACCGGGCGTATGCTGAATGTGCTTTGATACCTCGGCAGTGATGATTTCCGTAGCAGTACGAATCAAGGTATCCGTGGTTTCGGTACGGGTAATGTTCGTGTGGTTATAGGCATCCTCCAAGTTATGGTCGGTATCCGTTTCAATAGCAATCTGTGTATAGGACACCTGTTCCGGCACGATTTCCTCTGCCTTGATGATATTTCCGGCTTTGAAGATGGAATCGCCCTTCTGTGCCTCTGCCAGAATATCGGTGAATTTATCGTGGGCAGTGAGCATAACGGCATCCACATCTCTGTCCCCGGTGCGCTCTCCGTAAGGTAAACGCAGACCACGGCCTACCATCTGCTCACGCAGAATTTTGGAGGCAGCAGTACGCAGAGGAACGATGGTATAGAGGTTATTGACATCCCATCCCTCTTTGAGCATATTAACATGGATGACGATTTCCACAGGATTGTCCGGGTTTTCGACATCCAAGAGCAGACGGGTGTTGGCTTCGGTTTCCGAGCCTTTCTGCTTGGAGTGGACAATGATGGTCTTGTTGCGATAAGTACCCTGGTGAAATTCATCCGACTTCACAAAGGCTTCTACCCAGGCAGCGTGGTCGGTATCTTTGCAAACCACCAACATAAACGGCTTGACCACAGGCTTGCCGTGGTTGGCGGCATATACCTCTAATTTACGCTTTGTGCTTTCGTGGCAGGTGATACCATCCAGGAGCATCATTTTGTCGAGCTGCTCATCACCGAAATTGTAAAAATCGATGTCGGAACGGGTAACAGCAAACGGAGTACGGGTGTAACCATCCTCGATAGCCTTAGACAGCGGATATTCGTACACCACATTTTTGAACGGCACTTGCTTTGTACCCTTTGCAACAAGCGGTGTGGCGGTCAGTTCCAAACCGAGAAGAGGATTGAGTTCGTTCAGTGCCTGTGCGCCCTTTTCAGCACGATAATGATGGGACTCATCCATAATAAGCACCAAGTCCGGCAAATTGGAAAGGAACTGATAGAAGGAGTCACCGATGACCTCGTTGACCTTCTTCATATTGGTCCCTTCCTTATTAAACTTGTCGATGTTATACACGAAGATATGGATGTCCGATTCAAAGAGGGACAGCGTTTTTTCACGATAATCATCGTCTGTGATAATCTGCGGAGGGGTACTGAAACAGCCAAGACCACGGAACACATACTTCGCACTGTTGTTATCACTGAGGTCTTTTTTCAGTTTATCGTAAATCGTGGTGTTCGGTGCAACGACAAAAAAGTTCCGAATATTGTGCTGGGTATAGAGGTACGCAATAAAAGCACCCATCAATCGTGTTTTACCGACACCAGTTGCCAGGGCAAAGGTGAGGGACATGAAATCACGCTCAAAATCCGAGCAGATCGGGTACATAGCATGAACACTGCCCAGGGCAGCCTTCAAATTCATACCCTTGCGGAGGTTGACCGCCGTTACGATTTCTTCCAGTATTTTCAGCGATGCCTTCTGCGGTTTACGCAGGGACATGACACCGCTGATATAATCGGTAGTGTATTGAGGAAAATAATTATTCATCACAATCCTCCTCATCTTCATATACCGGCGGATGCACGATATTCAAATTGTAGTCAGCCTTGCCGAATTCACAACGGCTGAGAAGCATCTGCGGAATTTTCTTAATGGTAATGTTCGGATATGCCTTGTCCAGACCGCTGTCAAAGGAACGGCAGGCAATTACCAGGTATTCGCCATCCTCCATTGTATCCTTGATGGAATCCAGGTAGGCACTGTTCAAGTGCCGTGTGGTTACGAACAGATAGCTGTTTTCGTTGCCCACGGACTGTTTCCAGAACAGACCGTCGCTTGGCTGATAGGTAAAGCCTTCGTGAAGAGCCACGGCAGCAGCAAGCATATCAGCATCATACTCACTGTTAATGACATATTCGCCAAACGGGTCTTCATTGATAAGGGAAGATGTAAGTTCATAGAACCGATAACCACCGCCACCTTGCCAATCTACTTTTTTACTAATACCGCTTTTGTCTGTTGCGGAAATCACACCATCAAGACGTGCCTTACAGTGTGTGTATGCGTGTTCACCCATTTCAATACCGATGTATCGTCTGCCCATTTTATGTGCCACGGCAGCAGTAGTGCCAGAGCCAAGAAAACTATCCAAAACAAGGTCACCGGGATTGGAGTAATAAGTCAAAATCATTTCAAGGAGTGGCTCAGGTTTTTTACCACCCTTGAAATCAACCGCACCCTCCAAACGGCAATTTCCAAAGTTTCCTGCGAAATCACAGAAGTTGGATACTGGCAAAAATTTAAAACTTTTTCCTGTTTTCAATTCCTCTAAGCGTTTGAGAGGAATTCCAGAGTAGAATTTTCCTTTGTTAGCGGTTGCCTTTTTAGGGCCACTGATGTATCTGTATCCTAAACCATCCTCACCAATGCCTTCCACCTTATATAGACACCCTAACCCGTCAATATCTTTTCGCTCTGCTAAGTAAAGCTCGAAAAATTCACCAGCACTTGCTTTAACACGGGCAAGTGAGCCAGTTGCCCAAGTTTCCTTCAAACCAGTTAGACAAGGCTCTATTTCTTCAATATGATATTGATTCTCTTTAAAAATCTCCACTCGCTTATTGCCGAGTGTCACAACTTCACCTGGTTCGTCCTCAACCACACGCCACTTAAATTTACCAATATCATATTCTGCTTGCGGTCTGTTCAATTTTGCGAGTGTGCGCTGTTTTGCATACACATGGCATTGTTCAATGATTTTTTGGTAATCACTATCTTCTGCAAGCGTTTTATTTGCATAGCGTACTTGGATGTAGAATGTGTTTAGATAGTTGTTTCGCCCAAACACCTCATCCAATAGCACTTTTAGATATGCACCTTCGGAATCATCAATTTGGCAGCAGAAGAATCCATCCTCTGCGAGTAGGTTTCTTAGGATACACAGTCTGGCATACATGAGATGTAACCAAGTGGAATGCTCTAAATTATCATCGTAATGGTCGAAGGCTGCACCAGTATTATATGGTGGGTCTATGTAGATACATTTCACCTGACCCGCAAACTGGGTCTCCAAAGCCTTCAATGCCAGGAGGTTATCTCCGTGAATGAGTATATTACCAGTGTCGGTATCCATCTCCACATTGGACAGTGCCGGGTTTTCAATGAGCAGACGAGGCTCCACACGGATAGGCTCGTCCTTTCCGTACCATGTCAATTCCAGTTTATTAGCCATTACACTGTACCCCCTGTCATCAAAACTACGCTGATATATTCTCCCGAACACGCCATGTGGAGTTCGGTGACCTTATTATATTTCATCATAGGTTGACCTCCTCTCCGTTGTTCGGCACAAATTCAATAATTTCGTCCATCTTGCAGTCCAGGACACGGCATATCTTTTCCACAGACTCAAGGGAAATGTAGGTGTCATTCCGCAGGCGGGTGGAAATGTTTGCACTATAGCCAGCCTGCTTTTGCAGGTCGGCAATGGTCATATTCTTATCAATCAGCATATGCAGTAACTTCTTATAACTAACAGCCATCATGCGACCTCCTCAATTTTCTACCATTTATTATATCACGAAAAAGTGAAAATTTCAATCGGCTGCCACGATTTTATTTGTAACATTTATTTTTCCAATACCGCTTGCTATTTCCGCACATAAGAGCGAATATGTACACTACCAAAAATCTAAGTAGGCAGATTATGAGCAAGGATTGGACACAGGAAGAATTACAGCAGGCAAGCCGTGTGATGAAGGAAGCCGGGTATATGGGGTACGAGGAATTTTGCGAGTCCCTGGAAAAAGGACTCACCGCCTTTTGCAAGGACGGAAATGGTAACCTTATTAAAATAGTAAATTTCCACGGCAGCAAGGAGGAGTTCCGTAGTGTCTTGGATCGGGAGTACCCACACCTTCAAATCGTCACCGTGCTATCCCAGGACGATATTGATTTCATACGGGATGCACTGAAATAACAATTAATAATGTAGCTTTCCCACCGCCGAAGTGCCCTCCAGGTACTTCGGCTTTTTCTTTTGCTCATTTTTGAGCAGAAGGCACTGACCTATTTCTTTTTTTCGGGAAATAGGTCTTTTTTTCGCTCAAAATCCATTTTCATCTCCAGTGGGAATGTAGAGGGTTGACTTTTCCGGCTTGTACTGAGGAAACAGAATTTTTCAAGACCTGGGGGACCAAACGGCAATCTCGTATCCGGTGGTAAGTGAGGAGAGAAAAACTTCATGGTTTTTTCCGAAACGACAGTTTTTTGTCCAGTGGAAAGTGTGAGATGGAAATTTCAAAAAAAGTGGACCACTTGGGCATTTCACCTCCAGTGGGGATTGAAACAAGAAAATTTCCGCTACCTTCGTCAAAACGGCTGCCTCATCTCCAAAGGGGAGTAGGAGAAGAAATTTCCCAAAACTGTCCAATCCGAGCCTGCACCGTGGCTATTAGGTGGGGAATAAAAAATTCCTGCCGAGGGGGTTCGATTCCCGTGACTTTTTCGCTTATAGGCAGAGGGTTGACAAAATTCTCAAGTAAGTGAAAAGAAAAATTCTTTAAAAACTTTTCGATTTTTCGCCAAAACGGGATTTTATTCCTCGGTAGTGTAGTGAAAGGAAATTTTCTTAAAATAGTTTTCGGATTTTTCGCCGAAACGCACTCCTCGTTTCCATTAGGAAGTGTAAGGGGTTGACATTTTCGCCTTGTACTGAGGAAACAGAAATTTTCGCAGACCCTCAAGTTTTCCCTCCTCCCGTGGCTATAAGGTAGGAGGACTGAAACAAAATCTAATGGTCATTTAGATAAACACCAAAAATCAAGGAGGTAAACGCCTATGAACAACAATACAAATTCCCGGCGAGAGGAGGTGCAGAGCCAGTACCACCGACTGCCACAATCCCTGCGTGAGAATGCTCGATTCTGCTTATGGCATTACGAAGAGCGAAACGGCAAGCCGACCAAAGTGCCGTACCAAGTCAGTGGTCGCAGAGCCGACTCCACGGACATTACCACATTCGCATCCTTTGAAGAGGTGCTTGCCGTGGTGGATGGCTATGACGGAATCGGCATGGGAGTGTTCGGCAGCTACTTTGCCGTGGACATCGACCACTGCGTGGCAGACGGCAAGCTGTCTGATATGGCCCAGGACATCGTGGACACAATGGACTCATACACCGAATACAGTCCTTCCGGCACGGGTGTCCGCATCATCTGCACCGCAGAAGGTCTGGCATACGAAAAGGCTCGGTATTACATCAATAACCGCAGCATCGGTCTTGAGGTCTATGTGGCGGGGTACACCGAGAAATTCGTCACCCTCACCGGGAATGCCACCCGTGGCACTGAGGTCGCAGAACGCACCCAGACACTTATGACGGTGCTTGAAAAATACATGGTGCGACCTACCCCTCAAAAGAAAGAGAAAACCGAGGCTCCCGGCAGTTACCTCTCGGGTGCAAGCGTGATTGCCAAGGCCACCATGTCCAAGCAGGGGGAAAAGTTCAAATCTCTGTGGGAGGGCAACATTCCCCAAGGGAAATCCCATAGCGAAGCCGACCTTGCTCTCTGCACCATTCTCGCATTCTGGTGTGGCGGTGATACCGAGCAGATGGACAGGCTGTTCCGTCAATCGGGTCTGTACCGGGAAAAATGGGAGCGTGAGGATTACCACACCATTGCACTCCAAAAGGCAGTGGCAGCCACAACGGAATTTTATTCCCCCGTTGCCGAGGACAGCGCCACGGAGGACTTCAATGACCTCAAGCAGACACTGATTGCTCTTGACCCTGCCAAGAACAAACGCTACCAGGGCGGTGACATCGGTTTCGGACGCTTATTTGCAGATGCCTACAAAAACATCGCCCGCTATGTGCCGGAACGCAAGAAATGGTACATCTACAACGGACAGCGGTGGGTACAGGACGAAGGCTCCTTGATGGCTATGGAATTGTGCAAAGACCTGGCTGACGGACTCATTCTCCATTCACTGACCATCAAAGATGAGGCACAGCGTACCCTTTTCCTGGACAACGCAAGGAAATGGCAACAGCGCCGTTTCCGGGATGTCTACCTCAAGGATGCCCAAAGCGTTTATCCCATCCCAATGGCATCCTTTGATAATAACCGCTATCTGCTCAACTGCAGCAACGGTACATTGGATTTGCGGACGAAAACCTTTCACTCCCACACTCCCGATGACCTGCTGACCAAGATGTGTCCTGTGGAATATATCCCCACGGCGCACTCGGAACGCTTCAATGCCTTTATCGGTGAAATCATGAGCAACGATGCAGAAAAAGCTCGGTTTCTCCAAAAGGCGCTCGGCTACGGCATCAGCGGTGATACCAAATATGAATGCCTGTTCCTGCTCTATGGGGAAACCACACGCAACGGCAAGGGAACGCTGATGGAAAGCTGCCTGATCGCCGTGGGTGACTATGGCACCGCTGTCCGGGCAGAGACCATTGCACAAAAGCAGAGTGTCAACAGCCAGGCTCCATCGGAGGACTTGGCTCGACTGGTGGGTATCCGTTTTGCCAATATCTCGGAGCCGTCCCGTGGCTTGGTGCTGAATGCCGCCCAGGTAAAGAGCATGACGGGTAATGACAGCATCAACGCCCGGTTTCTACACGAAAATTCCTTTGTGTACTCGCCGCAGTTCAAGCTGTACATCAACACCAATTACCTGCCCGTTATCAGTGATATGACCCTTTTCTCCAGTGGGCGTGTGGTCATCATTCCCTTTGACCGCCACTTCGAGGAATGGGAGCAGGACAAGACCCTCAAAGAAGAATTCGCCAAGCCGAAGGTACAGAGTGCCATCCTCAATTGGCTCATCGAGGGGTACTACCTTTTGCAGGCAGAAGGGTTAACACCGCCCAAGGCTGTGACCGAGGCGCTCCGGGCCTACTCCTACGAAAGTGACAAAATTGCTCAGTTCGCAGAAGAACGCTTGGATGCCGTTGCTAACTACGAGACCCGTACTTCGGAGGTCTACAACGCTTACCGCCAGTGGTGTGCCGACAATGGCTGCTACCCGGAGAACAGCAGAAACTTCAATCACGAACTTCGGAAGTTTGCCAGGGTGGTACGCCGCAGACCCCGCAAGGGTGGAGAGAAAACCACACTGCTCCTTGGCTACAAGGTGAAGGGTGCGATGGAATTTCTCTCATAACCACACGGGGGCAATATGTGGCAGTTCTATACAGTGTTCTCTAAAAAGAGCCTATATAGGAAATTACCTAAATTAACTGCCACACAATGCCCCACTCACTGAAAGGAGGTGGTGCCTATGATGGCGTAACATCCCGTGACCCCATAACCAAAACTGACGAAAGGAGCAACATCATGAAACAACGATTCTTCTATGGCGGACAGCCGAACATCCAAGGGTTTGACCCCAAGGAATTCTCCCGTGGGCAGTACGAGTGTACCAATCTCTTCAAGAGCAGAAGTGACTGCCTGGTATTGGTTTCTCACCACAAAATCCGTGACATCTGGAAAGTGGAGTACGGCCTTTCCTCCGTGTTCTTCGGCACGAAAGCCGAGGCACTGGCATACTGCAAGGGTCTCTGCGCCGATGCAGATGGAATAGAGGAATAAGCAATGTCCGAGATTCTGTATTACCCCCTCATCGACTGTGACACCGATGGCACCGAGAAGGTTGCCATGATTCCCACCACAGACCTCAACACCGTCAAGGCACAGAGCGGTTTGTGGTTGGAGGAAGTGGTGCCTCGATATTACAGGCTTCATGCCAAAAACCACCGTCCCGCCAACGCATTCAACATTCGCTGTCCGCTCTGCGGAAAGCCGTTGAAGTGCATCAGCGGAGACATCACCGAAACCAAGCTGGGACTGTATGTGTGCAGTTCCTGCGCCAATCAATAAGGAGGACAAAAATTATGGCTACTAACGCAAAACAGGAATTCTTGCAGGAGCATTTTCGCAAGCACGATTCTCTCACCCTGTATAAGGATGACGGCACTCCCGTGACCATCACCAAGAAGTACAACGTCATTCTGCAGGGTGGTCACCACAGATTTACCTTTAAGGACTGTGGCAAACTGGCTGATTTCTTCAACAAGCACCATTTCAGCTTGAAGCCGACCATCACGGTCAGCTAATTCCCGTGCGTGACCCCAGGGGGTAGCAAATCTCTACACCCTTTGTCCCGTGCAACGGGCGTGGGGTGTCACGCACAAAAGTCGCGTATTCAAAGGGGTAATAGCCCCTAAATCAAACAATGGAGGTTTTTATTATGATTACCAAGGATTTCTTCGAGAAACAGCTCAAAAAACACAAAAAAATCAAGGTGTACTCCCAGGACAACATCCCCTGCGAGATTTTCACCACGCCTTACCTGACCAAGGAAGGCTCCGGCATTGAGTTCGATATGGACTGCAAAGACCTGGAGGACTACTGCGACCGCATGGGGCTGCAGCTGACTCCGCCCACCAACAACTAATTTATAGGAGGATTTCACTATGTACAATTATTCTGAACTGTTGCTTCATATCGAGGGCAGCGACTACGAAAACCACTTCTGGAATGTTATCCGTGGCAAAAACGGTCACAAGGAACACATTAACAAGGACACCGATGTTGCCGCCGGGGGTTATACCCTTACTCCCAAGGGACAGGACAAGTATATGGCTGCCGTAAAGCGTGAGGGACTGTTCCGCAGCATTGCCACTGACATCACTGCCTACAATGCCCGTTATAACATCAAGACCGTCAGCGGTGAGGATGTGGCTGTGTGGGTGCCGGAAGGCGGAGCAATTCCTATCACCGATGGTATGGACGATTTCGGGGACATTGCCCTGGACAGCCACAAGCTGGCTGTGTTCCTCAAGTTGGAGGAGGACTTCGTTCACGATGCCACTTTCAACATCGAGGACTACCTGGTTTCCCGCCTGGCTAAGAATTTCGGCAGAGCCGAGGACAAGGCATTCATCAACGGCACGGGCAAGGATGAGCCTCTTGGCATTCTTGCTGCCGAGGGTGGCGCTGATATCGGTGTTACCACCACTGCTATCACCTACGAGGATGTGGTCAAGCTGTTCTTCTCTGTCAAGCCGGAATATCGCAAGAATGGTGTCTGGCTGATGAACGATGAAACCGCTATGGCACTCCGCACCCTCAAGGATGATGGCGGCAACTACATCTGGAATCACAGCAACGATACCATCTTCGGCAAGAAGGTCTGCATTTCCGAATTTATGCCTTCTGCCGATACCGGGGCCAAGCCTATCGCCTTTGGTGACTTTTCCTACTATTGGATTGTCGGTCGCCGTCCTATCAGTGTCCGTACCCTCGTAGAGCAGTTTGCTATGTTGGACTGCATCGGCTACTTGGCATACGAATTCCTGGATGCAAAACTTATCCGCTCCGAGGCTGTTAAGGTCATGGAGATGACCAACACCGCCGCATAATTATCGGGAGGCCCCTGTGGGTACTGCCTGCAGGGGCTATTCCCTCTAAAACTTATGCGAATTTACACACGAAGCCCCACACCGTTTTCCATTTTGGAAAGTGCTGGGGATTGATATCCCCCTACCGGGGAGAAAGGAGACTGTTATGGATGTGAATACCATTACAAAAAACAAGCCTTCCAGGGTCACTGAAATGCAGGTCGGTGATACTCTGTTCACCGTGGTCTCCGTTGAAAGTGACCGAGCCAGGGAGCGCCTATACGATAAGGTCAAAAGGATGATACTCAACGATGAAACACCGCAGACGACACCCCCGCCTACGGCTGCATAAGCGCCGTTTCGGAAGGCCCAGCCATTATCATAAAGTTCAAAATTAAAATAGCCAAATACCCTTGACTTCTTTGCAATAGTACGGGAATATGTAGTACCGTTTGAAGACTGTCGGAAAGGAGCAGAAAATGAAACAATTAAATAGACAGTCTTCCACTATTGCAACGGATAAAATTACGGCTCTGTATTGCCGCCTCTCCCGTGACGATGAACTGCAAGGGGATAGTAATTCCATACTGAATCAAAAGGCTATCCTCCAGAAGTTCGCTGACGATAATGGATTTTTGAACACTTCCTATTTCGTGGACGATGGGTACAGTGGCACGAACTTCGACCGCCCGGATTGGCAGCGCCTTATGGCACTTGTGGACGAGGGCAAGGTGGGAACGGTCATTGTGAAGGACATGAGCAGACTGGGCAGAGACTACCTCAAGGTTGGTTACTACACCGAGGTGGCATTGCCCGGCGCAGATGTGCGATTTATTGCCATCAACAACGGTGTGGACAGTGCCAATCAACAGGACAGCGATTTTACTCCGTTTCTCAATATCATCAACGAATGGTACGCCAAGGACACCTCCAAGAAAATCCGAGCCGTGTTCAAGGCAAAAGGTGAGTCCGGCAAGCCATTATGTACCAATCCACCCTACGGCTATTTGAAAGACCCCGACGACAAGCACCATTGGATTGTGGACGAGGTCGCAGCCGATGTGGTACGCAGGATTTTCAAACTGTGTGTTGCCGGACGAGGCCCCACGCAGATAGCCAAGGAACTGGCAAGGGATAAAATCCCGGTGCCTACGGCACATTTTAGGGACATGGGTGTTGGTACACCTGCAAGAGTGCCGGAGGATATTTACGCTTGGCAGTCCCGCACTGTGGCTGATATTCTGCTGAAAATGGAGTACCTGGGTCACACGGTCAACTTCAAGACCCAAAAGAAATCCTACAAATCAAAGAAAAAGGTCAACAATGACCCCTCCGAATGGGTGATTTTTGAAAACACCCACGAAGCCATTATTGACCAGGAAACCTTTGAAATTGTGCAAAATATCCGTGATGGCAGACGCAGGCAGACACCGATGTGTGAAATGCCAATCCTGTCCGGGATGCTGTTTTGTGCCGACTGCGGTGCGAAACTGTACCAAGTACGGGCAAGGGGATGGACACACGAGCAGGAGCATTTTGTTTGTGCTACCTACCGCAAGCAGAAAGGAAAATGCACCTCCCACCAGATCCACAATGTGCAGGTGGAGCAGATTCTGCTTTCGGAAATCAATAAAATGCTCACCTTCGTCCGTGACCACGAAACCGAATTTGTGGAGATGCTGACCAAGAAAAACGAAAAAGACATCAATCGTCAGCTTCGAGACAGCACACGGGAATTGGAGCAGGCCACACAGCGTATCCGCAGACTGGATGAAATTATCCAACGGCTCTACGAGGACAACATCGAGGGCAAGGTCAGCGACGAGCGTTTTGCCAAGATGACTGCCACCTACGAACAGGAGCAGAAAACGCTTGAAGCAAGGGTGCTTGAACTGCGGGATGTGATTTCCAAGGCCAAGGTGCAGCGGCTCAACATCGACTCCTTCCTCACTCAGGTGAAAAAGCACACTGAGGTCAAGGAACTGGACGCAGAGGTCATCCGTGCATTGGTGGAGCGTATCGATGTGTTCAAGCCGGAAAAGGTGCCTGGCACACGGACAAAAAAGCAGACCATTCTTATCCACTGGAATTTTATCGGTGCAGTCAGCCTGCCCGATACAACGAAAAAATCGGCATAGCCGGATTTCTCCAAACTATGCCGATATTTTTCCAAGGAATAAAATCCCTTAGTGAGGACACCTTTAAAAGCGTTCTTTTTTATTTATCAGCTTTCATATTTTCTTATTCTAAGCCTAATTCCCAGCTTGTCAGCCAGCATACGGGATGCGTTTAATTCTTCTTCGCCTATAACGTCAACAACAGTAAAAACGACATTATCAACATACTTCTTACATTCAGAAGCAAATTCCTGCATTGCGTAAAACGCTTCTTCTCCAAAAGACGGTCTTGTCACCTTTATATATTCTTCCATGGTACCTGCGTTTAAACTTATAGAAACCGTATCCACCCTTCCCTCCAGCATATGAGCCGTAGGCTTTTTATTGATAAGATCTGACAAGCCGTTTGTATTCAGTCTTACAGGAGGACCTCCGTTTTTCTTTATAAATTCCGCCGTAAGAACAAGAATGTCTATACGCTCGGTAGGCTCTCCGTATCCGCAGAATATTATTTCATTATACTTCTTAAAACCCGCCTTTTTCAGCGCGTCTTTAATCTCTTCCGCCGAAGGCTCATGCTCAAGCCAAAGACTGTCAGAGCCATAAGCGCCGTCGCCGTTCTGCCTTATGCAGAATGTACAGCTACAGGGACATTTATTGGTTAAATTAACATAGAGGCTGTTACCGACCTCATAAACAATTGTCATAGCTTTTTCAGACATCGGTTTTCTCTCCCTTCCTCCGCCGTATAACGGCAGTCTGCAAATTCCTTGTTTAAATTTAAAATAGGGAACGCTTTTTAGCGCCCCCTTATTTATTATTTTTTCTTTTTATTTCCGGATTTTTTACTCTTTGTTTCAGCCATATCCTGTGAACGGTACCTTGCAATCAGAATTTTATTGTTTCTTTTGTCATATCTGTAAATAAATACAATACATACGATTCCGATTATCAAAGTTATTATTCCGAAAGTTAATCCCGGCGGAGTATAAGTCATAACCACGGTATGCTCGCCCGGTGCAAGCTTAATTCCTATAAGAGCCTCGGCAACCTCAATATATTCGGTTTTCTTGCCGTCGACCTTAACCGTCCAGCCCGGCTCATAAGGAATGCTTGTCATCATTATCTGACCTTCGCCGGCTGTAATTGTTCCTTCAATCCGTCGGCCGCCGGCCTCTGTAATATTCCACTGATTCTGCTTTAAGGTATTTATAGAATCGGCGAAAAGCTCCTCGTCAAATTCATAAAAGAAAAAGTCCTTTACTATTGTATACTCATTTGCTACAGTCATACGTAGATTTATAACGGATCCGGGCTCGAAGGTTCCAAGCTCAAGAGTATGATAATCATGATTTTCAAAATAGGTGCCGACAAATTCATGATCTGTATACATTCCGTTTTCATCCTGTGTTTGACTTAACCACAAGTTTACAGCTTTCTGATTTTCAGTCTTAAAAAATATATAAATAGGCTTATCAGACGGTACCGTTATAAACATATCCACAGTAGGATCGCCGCTTTCAGCCGCCGTATACATCGTCTGATTTCCGTAAGGAGAAGTCGTTACATTATTAAGAACAAAATCTTCCGGATTGACTTCTATCCTCTTAAAATATTCATTGAATGAATTGAACTGTCCGGTCGTCAGATCAATATCCGTATTTCCTGATAAGGTACTGAGCAATATATTCTGGCTGTTGAAAGTATTATCATTTCCGAACCTTTGAATATTCGTTATTGATTCGTCCGCCATATATCCGATTGAAAGAGCATATGGATTTTCATAAACATCAATTATTCTTTCCTTATCGCTTTCATCAGTATACTCATAGGAAAACACCTGATTATATGCTGAATTAACCAACCGCTTATAGTTTTCAGTTCCAACGTCAGCCTTATTATTTCTGTCCATTGCATATTTTATGCCAAGCAGGGAATCCGTTATAGGGGTAGCTCCGTCGTATCTTGAATAGTACGTACTTGTGGAATATCCCATCGCCTCCAGGAATTTAAGAAGCTTAGCGTTCATTACAGAGCTTGAATGACTGACGCCTCTGAGTCCTAAAGCCGCGTTGTCGTTAATCATTCTGTGAAAGGTTTTTTCCGCACGGTAGAAGCTATCGTCATAATCATAAAGCTTCTGAGTAACCTCTCTTCCGTTGTCGATAAAATTATACCATGTGGAACGTTCGGAATAACTTATTTCCTTGTCCTCGGCTTTTAACGTGTCGACGCAGTTATACAAAAGCTCGCCTCCGGACACGGCAAGTATCATTACAGGCACTGCAACCGCAAGCGCCTTTTCCTTTTTTCTTGCTATGAAAATGAAAGCGCAGTAAACCGCCGACAGCACGATACATATCCAAATATCCCTCGAAGCTATATGCTCTATATTTCTCGATTCGGTTATCAGCAGAAAAGCTGTTATTCCGGCAAGGGTACCGCCTATAGCCGTAAGCTTTATACCCTTTAAGCTTTTAAAGGTCTCTGCCGCCATACAGAGCAGCACAAACGAAAACGTAAACGAATACCTGAACGGAAGCCAGTTAGGCATCTGGAAGCCATGCCAAACCATATCTACAGGTCTTATATACATACAGAAGAACAGAACGCCCGCAAGCAGCGCATAGCCTGCCTTTTTTAAAGTTTTTATTTCCTTATTCAAAAAGAAAAGCGGAACAAGAACAACTGTAAGAAGACCGCAGTAAATTTCCGGAAGCCCCTGTACGTTAACGGAATCATACTGAGCCGCCATAAGCTGCGGGAAGAAATCCAGCGGCGAAAACTGAGTGGCATAACTGAAATCAGGCTGGGTAAAATCAAATTTACCAAGCTTTAAAGCATTATAAACGGGCAAAAGCATAAACGCTGCACATGCAAGCGCTACAACTGCGGACAGTGCAAACCTCAGAAACGACTGCCAGATTTCATATAGGCGATTTTTTTTGCCTGCATTGGCGCATCCGAATATAGTGTAATACAGATAATACAAAAACGTAAAAATACATATCATATATCCGATATAAAAGTTGGCTACAAGCATTATGGCAAGCGGAATAATAAAATTTATTTTTCTTCCGTCATCAACGAGATATTCCACACCGAGAATTATAAGGGGAAGAAAAATCAATCCGTCTATCCACATAGGATCAATAAGCTGTATAACCGCATAAGCGCAGAGGGAATAAAGTGATGAAAACACCAGAGAATGCAGCGGAGAAAGCTTTTTTGACTTCTGCATAAAATAACAGAAGGTAACCGCCGCAGACCCGAGCTTAACAAGCTGCATTATCATAAGGCTGCCCAAAAGCATAGTCCTTGGCAGAAGCATAACTATAAGAGTGAAGGGACTTGCAAGATAATATCCTATGACGCCTGCGAATCCTCCGGAGAGATTTCTGGACCAATTATATAAAATACTTTTGTCGCCGCTCCAAAAGGCGTCTCTCAGGGCTTCAAAATAATATACATACTGACCGTTTAAATCAAGCACCAGAACCGACTGATCGCCGAAAGGATAAACTCTAAATATAACGTATGCGGCGTACATTATTACGACCGGTATAAAAAATGCGATAAAATAAATTTTGTTTCTGAAAGCCCAGTCGCGCAGAAAAATAAGAAAACCCTTGAATCTGCCGCTTTCCGACTTCTGCGCCCGAAGCCTCATCTCTGATGAATCAGACATTTTTATCCTCCTGAATTTTATTTCGGCATATCTGCGCCGATTTCATAAGCAATTAACATTATACAATATTTCTGCCGATTTTACAATAGTTTAGATCGAATTTTAACAAAATAAAGAACTATTACTTAATAAATATATTTAAAAAGTCCCAGTATTATAAGTATAGCGCCGGAAAGCCACGAAAGACGCGGCTTTTTGCAGGCCGCCTTCTGACCGAAAAAACTGCCTGCCACAATAGAAGCCAATCCCACAGCAAGGCTTATCAGGGCTATTCTTATTATATTGGCGCCGCCAAGTCCGGCTCCGAAGCCGCTTGCAAGGGAGTCTGCCGAAAGGGCTAAAGCCAGTGTTACCGCCTCCTTAGCGGACAGCGTTTTGGAACTGTCGCAGTCCGCTTTAGTTTCGTCGAGATAAACGCAAATTACAAAGTCTATATTGAAAAAACTAAATTTCAGACCTCCCTCCCCCTGACGCTTGCGAAGGGCGTTTTTAAGCATATTCTGAAAAAGCGAAACGGTCCCCATAACGGTAAGCAGCCCCGCGCCCGCCGCACTGCAAAGCCTATCGGGTATCATTCCTCCGAGAAGAGAGGAAAGTATTATTGAAGCAGTTAGAATAAGCGAGCATATAAAGCTTATAATAAACGCGGAATACGCCGGAATCCTGATCCTTCCGGCTCCGTAAGAAAAGGCCGCTATCAGCGCGTCTACCGAAACGGCTGATACAAGCATCAGATCCTGTATTAAACTATGTACGTCCATTGCCGCTCCTTTCATTTTATGACATACTTGTTATTCTTATTTTTTTGTGCTATATTAATGTATGCGGAAAAAACAAATCGGTGCGCATTGCTTAAAGCGCGCAAAAACAAGAAACGGAGATTTTTATATGACAACTAAGAATAACGTACTTTTAGCTCTGCTCGACTGTAAAGATCACCTTTCAGGAGGAGAGCTTGCTGAAAAGCTCGGAGTTTCGAGAAACGCGGTATGGAAATCAGTCAAGGCTCTTCAGGCGGAAGGATTTGATATAAAGGCAGTCCCAAACAGAGGATATTTTCTGAATTCAAGCGTTTCCGTATTAAATGAAACCGTTATAAGAAAGTATCTTCCTAAAGGAGATAACCGAAAAATTTTTATTTTCGATTCAATAGATTCAACCAATAATTATGCAAAATACCTCGCCGCCTCCGGCGCGGAGAACGGCGCTCTAGTAACAGCAGAAACTCAAACTGCCGGAAAGGGAAGAATGGGAAGAAGCTTCTACTCGCCGTCAGGCGGAAGTATTTATATGAGCGTAGTGCTGCGTCCGCAAACAGACATGGAATCAAGCCAGCTTATAACCTCATGCATTGCCGTAGCGACGGCAGAAGCGATTGACCGCGTTTGCTCTACGGGCGTTAAGATAAAATGGGTAAACGATCTTTTTCTCGGAGAAAAAAAAATATGCGGCATTTTGACGGAAGCGTCGCTCAATTTTGAAAACGGCAGACTTGATTATGCGGTTGCAGGAATCGGTATAAATTTAAAAAGCGTCAAAAATTCGTTTTCGCAGCAGCTTTCAGAAATAGCCACTTCAATCGAGGACGAAACCGGAAATATCCCCGACAGATGCCGTCTTATAGCAGAAATACTTAAAAATATTGATTTATATATGTCCAATATGGAAAAACGTAATTTTCTTAATGAATACCGCAGACGCTCGTTTATTTTAGGAAAACGGATTGCAGTGTCAAAATTCAATTCAGAACGCATGGCGACTGCAATAGGAATAAGCGACAATGCCGGTCTGATTGTAAGATATGACGACGGCAATGAGGAAACCCTTCATTCCGGAGAAGCAAGAATTATAAGGCAAAGGTAAAAATGCTCATAAAACATACTTGTTTTTAGCCGCGTTTTGTTTAACTATACAAAAATGAATAATTCTCTTGACTTTCGTCTATAATAGTGATAAATTATATTTAGCACTCATAGACGTTGAGTGCTAACACTCATAAATAACATCTGCCAGCAGTAAAGGAGGAAGGAGTAGTGGATGACAGAAAGCTTAAAATATTAGCCGCTGTCATTGACGAGTATGTTATGACGGGAGAACCGGTAGGTTCAAAAGCGATAGCATCACTTCCGGATATTACAGTTTCTGCTGCAACAGTAAGAAACGATATGGCAGTGTTGGAACAGATGGGATATCTTGAACAGCCGCATACGTCGGCAGGCCGTATCCCAACGTTCAGCGGCTACAGGCTTTATATCGACAAAATAATGAAATGCAATTCGCTCCCGGAGGACGAAAAAAGGCGTCTGGACTGCATGCTTGAGGAAAAGGGCGCTTTGACCGAGGAACTGATAATCGAAAGCGCTACGACTGCTCTTGCAGAGCTTACAAAATGCGCGGCGGTCGCCGCAAATTCCGCTCCTAAGTTTTCAGTGATTTCTAAGGTGGAAATAATACCCACCGGAAAAAGACTATATGTCATTTTATTGATAACCTCCAACGGAAGCATTAAAAACAAGGCATGCAGGCTTGAATTTGATCTTACAAATGAACAGCTTGAGTTTCTGACGAATTACATTGAAGAAAATCTTATGGGGGTTTCAGTTTCAGAGCTTTCTGACGAAATGCTTGCAAAGCTTGTCGAAGCGCTCGGAACCTACATGCTGACGCTGTCCCCTCTGGTTGAGGGAATATACGAGCTTTCAAAAGATCTTCTCCATAAGGAACTGACGGTTAGCGGAACAAAAAACCTTCTTTCCTGCGACGAGCTTAACACAATGGAAATTGTAAAGTTTATGGACCATCATGAGGAACTTGAAAGTTTGCTTAATGAATCATTCAACGGAATACACGTTATGTTCAGCCAGGAAAGCGACGGATTTGTAATAGGCAATTCAAGCATGATAGTGTCCAATTATCAGAAGGGCGACAAAACAGCCGGAGCTCTCGGCGTTATAGGTCCAATGAGACTTGATTACGCAAAGATAATACCTTATATAGAATATTTTACACAGAAAATTTCCGATCTTATTTCAGAGGATACGGAAACCGACGGAAAGGAAGACGAAGATGAGTGAAGAAAAGCATAAGGATAAAAATAAAAAAGAACCGGCTAAGGATATGGAAATAGATATACCGGTCGGCTCCGGAGACGCCGAAAAAATGAAACAGGAAATAGAAGAGCTTAAGGAAAAAATCGAGGAAAATGAAAAAAAGCTCGGCGAATGCGACGACAAATATCTACGTCTTTGCGCTGAATACGACAACTACAGAAAGCGCACGTCAAAGGAAAAGCTTGAGATATTCAGCGATTCGACAATAAAATGCGTGGCGGAATTTCTGCCGGTGCTTGACAGCTTTGAAAGAGCCATTGAAGCCGAATGTACGGACGAATCCTTTAAAAACGGCATGAAAATGATCTATAATCAGTTTATAGAATCTCTTAATAAAATAGGGGTTAAGGAAATGGAGGCGCTTGGGAATGAATTCAATCCTAATCTTCACAACGCTATCAAACAGACAGAGGACGAAAACTTCGGCGACAACATAGTATGCGAGGTTTTCCAAAAGGGCTACATGCTTAACGACAAGGTTATCCGTCATGCGGTTGTGGCGGTTGCAAACTGATTAAAGGGTATACAGAAAGGAAGATTTATTATGGGAAAAATTATAGGTATTGACTTAGGCACTACAAATTCATGCGTAGCTGTAATGGAAGGCGGAAACGCCGTTGTAATCCCTAATTCCGAAGGTGCAAGAACTACTCCGTCGGTAGTAGCGTTCTCAAAAACAGGTGAAAGACTTATAGGTCAGGTAGCAAAGCGTCAGGCTGTAACAAACCCGGAAAAAACAGTCATCTCAATCAAACGCCATATGGGTTCTGACCATAAGGTTGATATTGACGGCAAATCATACACGCCTCAGGAAATTTCGGCTATGATACTTCAGAAGCTTAAATCTGACGCCGAGGCTTATCTTGGCGAAAAAGTAACGGAGGCCGTTATAACCGTTCCCGCATATTTTACGGACTCCCAGCGTCAGGCTACTAAAGACGCCGGTCAGATTGCCGGTCTTACCGTTAAGAGAATTATTAACGAGCCTACCGCAGCGGCTCTTTCCTATGGAATAGACAAGGAAGAGGATCAGAAGATAATGGTTTACGACCTCGGCGGCGGTACATTCGACGTATCTATCATTGAAATGGGAGACGGCGTAACGGAAGTACTTGCTACTGCCGGAAACAACCACCTCGGCGGCGACGATTTCGACCAGAGAATTATAGACTGGATGACCTCGGAATTTAAGAAGGCTGAGGGAATAGATCTTTCAAACGATAAAATGGCTATGCAGAGATTGAAGGAAGCGGCAGAAAAGGCTAAAATAGAGCTTTCGTCTACTCCTACCTCACAGATTAATCTACCGTTTATTACAGCCGACGCAACAGGTCCAAAGCATCTTGACCTGACTTTGACGCAGGCTAAATTCAATGAGCTGACCGCTGATCTTGTTCAGGCTACAATGGGACCGGTAAAGCAGGCTCTCTCTGACAGCGGACTATCAGCCAGCGAGCTGCATAAGGTTCTTATGGTCGGCGGTTCTTCAAGAATTCCGGCTGTACAGGACGCTGTTAAGAATTATATGGGCAAGGAACCGTTTAAGGGAATAAATCCTGACGAATGCGTAGCTCTCGGCGCGGCTTATCAGGGCGGCGTTCTCGGAGGCGACGTTAAAGAGGGGCTTCTTCTTCTGGACGTTACACCGCTTACACTCGGAATCGAAACCGCAGGCGGCGTAAGCACTCCTATGATCAAGAGAAATACGACTATTCCTACAAAGCAGACTCAGGTTTTCTCAACCTATGCAGATAACCAGACCGCTGTTGACATTAACGTACTGCAGGGCGAACGTGAATTCGCAAAGGACAATAAGCTTTTAGGTACCTTCCGTCTTGACGGTATAGCTCCGGCTCCGAGGGGAATCCCGCAGATCGAGGTTACTTTTGATATTGACGCAAACGGTATCGTTCATGTTTCGGCTAAGGATAAGGGTACCGGAAAAGAGCAGAACATTACTATTACCTCTTCTACAAACATGTCTAAGGACGATATTGACAAGGCTGTCAGAGACGCCGAAATGTTCGCCGAGGAAGATAAAAAGAAGAGAGAAGAAGTAGATACGAAGAACAACGCTGAAAATTATGTATTCCAGTGCGAAAAGGCGCTTAAGGATTTCGGCGACAAGGTTACTTCCGAAGAAAAGGCGCCTATAGAAGCTAAGTGCGAAGCGCTTAAGGAAGCCCTGAAGGGCAGCGACACCGCCGATATAAAGGCAAAGACAGAGGAGCTCCAGAAGGCGTTCGGTGAACTTGCCGCAAAAGTTTATCAGAATGCAAGTCCTGAAGAACAGGCGGCTGCTCAGCAGGCGGCAGGAGCTGCGGCAGAAAACAATTCAGGCGACGACGGAGTAGTTGACGCAGATTATACAGAAGCATAAATTTATTGAAACAAATACTTTCAGGGCGGATAAAAAATGTCCGCCCGAAAGCTGTATATTGAGGACATTAACTAACGCCGGATTATGGCTGGTATTCCGGCAATACTGATACGGTTTCGGTCGTATCATGACAAGAATTTACCCATGGGCTTTTAAGAAGGCCGGAAAGGTGTGGTCAGAATGGCTGATGAAAGAGATTATTACGAGGTGCTGGGGTTAAAAAAGGGAGCATCAGACGATGAAATAAAAAAAGCCTTTAAAAAAATGGCAAGGCAATACCACCCCGACCTGCATCCGGACGATAAGGAATGCGAAGAAAAATTCAAGGAAATAAATAAAGCGTACGAAATACTATCCGATCCGGAAAAAAGACAGAAATACGATCAGTTCGGTCATGCCGGAGTTGATCCTAATTATGGAGGCGGAGGCTTTACAGGCGGATTCAACGGCGGCGGATTTGGAGATATGGGCGATATCTTTGAGGATATATTCGGCGGTATATTCGGCGGCGGCTCCGCGAGAAGATCAGGACGTTCAAGCGTAAACGCTCCAAGAAGAGGCGGAGATATAACCGCTAACATCAATATAAGCTTTATGGAGGCCTGCACCGGCAAAAAGCAGGATATAAAGATCAATCACATGGAACAATGCTCGGAATGCGGGGGCACCGGCGCAAAAAAAGGAACATCCCCTCAGACCTGTCCCGAATGTAACGGAAGCGGAACCGTCAACATAACACAGGCTACTCCGTTCGGCAGAATCACAAATACAAGAACTTGCACAAAATGCGGAGGTAAAGGAAAGATTATAGGCTCTCCGTGCTCAAGGTGCGGAGGAACGGCAAGAATCCGCGTGGAAAAGAATATCAGCGTTGAGATTCCCGCCGGTATTGACGACGGACAGATACTTCGCGTTGGAGGACAGGGCGACAGCGGCTTGAACGGCGGACCTTCCGGAGATCTTAACGTGGTTATTTCAGTAAGACCTCATCCGATTTTCGTAAGGGACGGATACGACGTACACTGTGAAATACCTATTACTTACACACAAGCGGTACTGGGCGATGAAATAACGGTGCCTACTATTGACGGAAAGGTTAAATACACTATTGCGGAGGGTACTCAAACCGGAACGGTTTTCCGTTTGAAAGGCAAAGGCGTCAAAAAGCTAAGACGTTCAGACAGAGGGGATCAATATGTTAAGGTCAATATCGAGGTTCCGAAAAACCTCAATAAAAAGCAGAAGGAAGCCCTTAAAAACTATGAAAAAACGATGAGTGAAAGCTCCACTGATAAACACTATACTAAAAGACAGTCGTTTTTCGATAAATTCAAAGAAATATTCAATCAGTAAAAAAGAAACCGCGGCATTAAAATGTCCGCGGTTTTTTAATATAAGAAGGGACGCTGTTTTATAAAGCGTCCCTTCTTATATTATTCTGTTTAAATTATACCATAAGCTCACATACCAAATTAGAAAATTCAACAGGATCCTCAACCGGAAGTCCCTCAATCATAAGAGCCTGATTATAAAGCAGTCTGCAATATTTTTCCAGCCTATCATTGTCTTTTCCGTAAATGTTTTTAAGCGTTTCAAAAACCTGATGCTCAGGGTTTATTTCAAGAACCTTATCAGCTTTAACCTTCTGATCGTTAGGCATAGCGTTTAAAACCTTTTCCATTTCAACTGAAAGCTCGCCGTCGCTTGTCAGGCATACGGGATGAGTTTTCAGACGCTTTGAAAGCCGCACCGTCTTAACCTTGCCAACCAGCTTCTCCTCCATGAATTTGAAAAGCTCCTTTGCGTCCTCTTCCTTAGCCTTGATTTCTTCCTTTTCTTCAGGCGTATCAATATCCAGGTCGCCCGCTGAAACGGACTTGAATTCCTTTTCCTTAAAGTTCATAAGCATTTTGATTGCAAATTCGTCAACGTTATCTGTAAAATACAGAATTTCAAAGCCCTTGTCCTTTACAAGCTCTGTCTGAGGAAGCGAATCTATTCTTGCAACAGACTCTCCGCAAGCATAATATATATATTTCTGATCTTCCTTCATTCTGTCAACGTACTCATCAAGCGTCACCAGCTTCTTTTCGCCGGAAGAATAAAACATAATCAGATCCTTGACAGAATCCTTGTCCATGCCGTAATTATTATAAACTCCGAATTTAAGCTGTAAGCCGAACGCCTTATAAAATTCCTCATACTTTTCACGGTCATTCTTCAAAAGCTTTATAAGCTCGTTCTTAATAGTTCTTTCAAGACTCTTTGCTATAAGCTTGAGCTGTCTGTCGTGCTGGAGCATCTCTCTGGATATATTGAGAGACAGATCCTCCGAATCAACAAGTCCCTTTACAAAGCTGAAATGATCAGGCAGCAGATCGGCGCATTTATCCATAATCAGCACTCCGCTTGAATAAAGCTGAAGTCCCTTTTCATAATCCTTTGAGTAATAATCGTAAGGCGCCTTGGAGGGTATATAAAGAAGCGCGTTATATGTCGCCGTTCCCTCTGTTTTAGTATGGATATGAAGAAGAGGATCTGTATAATCGAAAAATTTTTCTTTATAAAACGAATTATAATCCTCGTCCTTTAGCTCGCTTTTATTTTTGCGCCAAATAGGAACCATGCTGTTTAGAGTTTCAGTTTCGATATAATCCTCATATTCGTTTTCAGTACCCTCTTTCAGCCTGCTCTTTGACATATCCATCTTTATTGGAAATCTTATATAATCCGAATACTTTTTGACAAGCGACTGAATTCTGTATTGCTCCAGAAACTCGCTGTATTTCTCATCGTCCGTATCGTCTTTGAGCTTCAGCGTTATTTCTGTTCCGACTGTATCCTTATCGCATTCGCCTATCTGATAGCCGTCAGCGCCCTCAGAAATCCATTCGTAAGCCTTGTCGCCGCCGTATGCCTTTGTTCTAACCGTTACCTCCTTAGCAACCATAAACGCAGAATAAAAACCGACGCCGAACTGTCCGATAATATCAACGTCCTCTTCCAGCTTATTCTCGTTTTTGAATTTGAAAGATCCGCTGTTTGCAATTGTACCAAGATTGTTTTCAAGCTCCTCGGCCGTCATTCCTATACCGTTATCGGATATAACGATTGTTCTTGAATCCTTGTCAACGCTTATTTTTATTTCAAATTCATCCTTTTTCACGCCCACCTTATCGTCTGTAAGCGACCTGAAATAAAGCTTATCAATAGCGTCGCTGGCATTAGATATAAGCTCCCTCAGAAAAATTTCCTTATGTGTATAAATCGAATTGATCATCAGGTCAAGTAATCTTTTAGACTCGGCCTTGAATTCCTTTGTCTGCATTTTTATCAACTCCGTTAAATTTTATAAAAATTAGCACTCTACTTATTTGAGTGCTAATTACATTATAATAATATTTTACGAAAAAATCAAGTCTTTTCACGAAATTTACACAATTTATTCACCGTTTAAACACCGCAGCGCTGTCTTTGAAAATATTCCTCAAGAGTCAAGCCCATTCTCGTTATACAGCCGGCATGAACCTTTCCTACATAACGATAGTGCCACGGCTCATATGTAATTTCTGTTATATGAGTTTTATTTTTTGGATACCTTAAAATATATCCAAAATGATAGGAATTATTACACAGCCATCTGAATTCCGGGGTATTCTCAAATTCCTCTGTTATTTCTCCAACCCAGTCAACAGTGGATATATCAGCGGCAAGACCGGCATTATGCTCGCTCTGACCGGGTATCGCTATGCTCTTAGCGGTTTTGGCGTATGCCTCCTCATAGCTCATTCCCGAAAGCATGTACCTGTCAACGTTTTCATTAAACAGTCCCTTCTGGTATGATATACTTCTGTAAGCTGAAAACACACGAAGCCGAATTCCATCCCTTAATGCGGCGCAGAGCATTTTTTTCATAGCGCAAGCGGCATGCGCCTCCATAAAATATCCCTCGCATACCTCCTGAAGCTCCGGTTTATAGTCCTTCGGAAGCGGATTATCCTTATTTATTAACATTAATTTCATTTTTTAACTCCTTTATAATAATATCATATTATAATTTTATGGATTTTTTTTACAAATAGAACTTGACAAATAACAAAAAAAGGTATATACTATATGTTAGAACAAATGTTCTGATAGTTGTTTTTATTTAATCCTATTCAAGATGCCTAAAAATCTATAATATTAAAACATACCGGAGGATAAGGAATGAAAAGAGTTTCAATGGACGCTCTTGAATTTGACAGCAAAATTGCCGAGCTTTCTTTTGCGGAGGATGCTGAAACAAATTCTGAGCTGACGGCAAAAGTAAAAAAAACTATGGCAAAAATCATAAAAAACGATTTAACGCCAAGACAAAGAGAAATAATTATGCTATACTATTATAGTGGACTTGGCGTGTCGGAAATTGCCGATAAGCTTGAAATTGCCCCGTCAACAGTTTCCCGTACTATTAAAAGGGCAAGAGATAAAATCTATAAATACTTAAAATACTATTTTATTTAAGGAATTATTATGAATACGCCGATTTATGATTTTTTAAAAAAATATTCTGATTCAAAAGCGTTAAGACTGCATATGCCGGGCCATAAGGGCAAGCGCTTATCAGAGCTTCCGTCCTATGAATTTGATATAACGGAAATAAAAGACGCGGACAGTCTTTTTGAAGCGGACGGTATAATCGAAGAGAGCGAAAACAACACTTCTAAGCTTTACAAAACTGCCGGAACCTGCTACAGCGCGGGAGGTTCTACTCTATGCATACAGGCGATGCTTTGGCTGATGAAACAGGAGAAGAGAGAGGTTATAGCTGTAAGAAACGTTCACAGAAGCTTTATCGCCGCCTGCGCTCTCCTTGATATTCAGCCCCTATGGATTTTTCCGGATTATTACGGAAGTATTCTTTCAGGAGATTTTCCCTATGATAAGGCGGAAGAGCTTTTGAAAAAAGAAAAAAACGCATGCATTTATCTAACGTCTCCTGATTATTTAGGTAAAACTGCCGATATCAGTAAAATAGCGGCTCTTTGCCGCAGATATAATGCCGTTTTGCTCGTTGACAACGCTCACGGAGCGCATACGACAGCTCTTGGTATGCATCCGGCTCAGCTCGGCGCAGACCTTTGCTGTGATTCCGCTCATAAAATGCTTCCCGCTCTTACAGGCGGCGCTTATCTTCATATAGTAAATCCGATTTATAAGGATAAGGCAAAGCAGGCCATGTCTCTTTTCGGCTCGACAAGTCCAAGCTATCTTATTATGGCCTCCCTTGATCTATGCGCCGAATATATAGCCGAAGGACTTGATAACGATATTAAAAGCCGTTTAACGGCTCTTACTTCGCTTCGTAAAAGGCTAAGTCATAAATATCGAATTTATGAAGGAGAGCCGTTTCATTTAACGCTTATCTGCAACGGAATAAATCTTGCAAAGCAACTGCGAAAATACAATATAGAATGTGAATATGCGGACAACGACTGCATTGTATTATTATTTTCACCCGTTAATACAGAAGCGGAAATTAATTTAACCGCGGATATACTTGAAAAGTGTATTCCCGAACCGCCTCTTAATACGGAAGCGGTAAGCTTTCCGAAGCCTATAGCCGCAACGACCATAAGAAACGCCGTTTTAACAGATTATGAAACCATATCTACCGAAGAAAGCGAAGGAAGAATCTGCGCAGGAGTAAACGTTCCTTGCCCGCCCGCCGTGCCTATTGCAGTAAGCGGAGAAATCATAACTGAAAATTGTATTAAAATTTTCAAAAGGTATGGTATTTTAAAAGTAAATGTGGTAAAATGAATATATAAAATACGAACAATAGCTTTAAACGCAAACCGTTACTAAGCGGGCCAGCCGCCGGCCTGAATTTTTATAAAACCGATGCAGCAAGCGTCTGTCAGCGCTAATTTAAGGCGGCAGAACGGAGAATCATTATGAAACTTATATTTGCAGTAGTAAACGGAGACGACAGCCAGTCGGTAGCGAAATCTCTTACCAAAAAAGGCTTTTTTGCGACCAAGCTCGCCTCTACCGGAGGATTTCTAAGCGCAGGCAACACAACCTTTTTAATCTGTACAGAAGATGAAAAGGTCGATGAGGTCGTTGAAATTATCAAAGATAAAAGTCACAAAAGAAAGCAGTTTGTTCCGTCGGCAGCCGCATACGGAATAGGTACATACACCTCTTTTCCTGTTGAAGTATCAGTCGGCGGCGCTACTATTTTTATTACCGACGTTGAACGATTTGAAAAGGTATGAATAAAATATACGGAAACAGATTTGTCTTAGAAACAATCGAGGCTATGATAGATAGCGGCAGGCTTCCCCACGGCTTTGTTATTCACGGCGAAACAGGTCTCGGGAAAAAAACTATAGCAAGATATATTGCCAAAACGCTCCTGTGCGAAAAGCGTCAGAGCAGACCATGCGGAAAATGCCGGTCCTGTATTAACGTAACGAAGGGAATACATTCGGACCTAATAATTCCGGAGCAAAGCGGAAAGCTTATGACATATACCGTTGAAACCTGCCGCAAAATCTGTGCGGACGCTATAATTAAACCAAACGATTCAGATAAAAAAATATATTTATTTGCCGACGCCGATAATATTCAGATACCTGCTCAGAATTCTCTTCTTAAGGTCATAGAGGAGCCGCCGGAATTTGTTTACTTTATTTTTACCGTTAAATCACGAGATTCGTTTCTGCCGACAATTCTTTCAAGAGTGATTTCACTTGCGGCGTCGCCGTGCAGCCGTGACGAATGCGCCGCGGCTCTTGCGTTTAAAGGCTTCGACAGTAATCAGATTTCCAAGGCGCTTAGTATATTCGGCGGAAATATAGGAATGTCCGTAAAATACCTGGAAAACGAAGACCTTCAGACGATAGCGTCGTTGACAAAAAAAGCTACGGATAGTATAATTAACAGAGACGCCTACAGTCTTTTAGTTACGCTGTCCTCAGATATTTTAAAGGACAGAAAAAACGCCGTAACCTTTTTGGAAATGCTTGACAGAGTTATAAGAGACGCGGCGGTCGTTCAAATATCAGGTTCTGAGGAGTGTATAGGTTGCTGTCCTAAGGCTTCTATGCTTCTAAGCGAACGTATATCCGCTGCCTCGGCTGAAAAAATACATAACGCAATCGCAGAAGCGGCGGACGATTTCAGAGCTAACGTTAACAGCTCTCTGATTATGTCCGGGCTATGCGGTGATATATTGAGTTACTAAAATACGGTGAACCGCTCTCCGTAAATGCGGACCGCATTGTATTCATGCGGCGAATCGAGAATATAATGACTGAAATAATCGGAATTCGTTTTAAAAAAGGAGGAAAGGTTTATTATTTTTCTCCGAATAATCAAAAATTCAGCCTTAACGATAAGGCTATTGTAGAAACTGCAAGAGGAGTTGAATGCGGAGACGTTGTAATAGAAAACAGATTTGTCGAGGATTCCGCCATTGTTCCTCCTTTAAAGGACGTAATAAGAAAAGCCTCCGACGCCGATATGATAATTGTTGAGAAAAACAAGCAAAAGGAAAAAGAAGCTTTCAGTATATGCGAAGACAAAATAGCTTTTCGTAAGCTCAATATGCATTTAGTCGACGTTGAATGTACTTTTGATAATAATAAGATATTATTTTATTTTACCGCAGAAAACCGCGTAGACTTCCGCGAGCTTGTAAAGGATCTTGCTTCAATTTTTAAAACTCGTATAGAGCTGCGCCAGATAGGCGTAAGGGACGAAGCCAAGATATTAGGCGGACTTGGTATCTGCGGTCGTGAATTCTGCTGCCGAGGTTATATGGGAGAATTTCAGCCGGTATCTATAAAAATGGCTAAAGAGCAGGGACTTTCACTTAACCCCACCAAAATATCCGGAACCTGCGGACGCCTTATGTGCTGTCTGAAAAACGAGCAGTCAGCATACGAGGAGCTGCTGAAAATCACCCCTAAGGTAGGAGCCTTTGTAAAAACACCGGAATGCCGGGGATATGTGGAAGAGGTAAACCTTATAACCGGAAGACTTAAAATAAATCCGGAAAAGAGCGACGTTCCGGTTTATGTAAACCGCGACGACGTTAAGGTTATTAAGGACTCTGAAATAAAGCTCAACCGTGATGAAATAAATGCTCTTAAGGAATTAGAGGACAAATAAAAGCTCCTCCTATGGCGGATTAATGCCATAGGAGGAGCTTTCTTTTTAACTGTCAGTTATCTCAACATTATCAGACAGCAAACCTTAGTTTCATGTGTAAATTAGATTTATATTTACAGGTCCTCTCCGTTTCCGCGGATTATTTCACTGTAACGATAAGCAGAATCCTTTAAAATTCGTTCCTGCGTTTCATAATTAACATATATTAGTCCGAAGCGTTCTGAATAGCCATATGCCCACTCAAAATTATCCAATAACGACCACTGGAAATAGCCTCTTATATCTACTCCTTCCATATATGCCTTTTTAAGACCTGAAAGATACCCGTTTAGATAATCTATTCTCTCCTTGTCATGTATTTTTCCGTCCTTATCGACTATATCCTGACATGATTTTCCGTTTTCAGTTATATAAATCGGCGTTTTATATCTTTCATATAAGAATCTTGTTCCCCAATAAATACAATCGTTTGTTACAGGCCATTTATAAGGAGGTCTTCTGAATCCGCCCGGATCACTGATTATTCTGGGATTTCCGCCTTCGGCAGCAACAATGTGCCCCCAGTAAATATTATGTCCGAGGAAATCTATAGGCTGGCTTATAAGCTTCATATCAGTTTCAGTTATTTTAGGCATATATTGCTCGCAGATACTCAATCCCTGCTCAGGATATCTGCCGAGCAAGATAGGATCGTTGAACCAAACAGTGCTTCCGGGAGCCGACTCTGCGGACGGTATTTCAAACATTGAACGTCTTGCCGCCTCAATATCCTCAGGCTTCTGACTAGCGGGAATATTCATATTTCCGCAAGGCGCATAGCCTATCTTTATAGGCTGTTTTGCAAAAGTTCTTAAGGTTACAACGGCGGCGCCGTGAGTTTTTAAAAGAATATGAGATACCTCAAGAGCCTCCGGAGTAGTAAGCCTCAAACCGGGCGCTATCGTACCCTGCTGATAACCAAGTCCGATAATAACCTGCGGCTCATTGATTGTCATAAAATATTTAACCCTGTCTGAAAAGTTTTCCGCAACAACCCTTGCATATTCCGAAAACCATTTTATCATATCCGGATTTCTCCATCCTCCAAGCTTATCCAAAGCAAGCGGCAGATCCCAATGATAAAGAGTAATATATGGTTCGATGTCATTTTTTAAAAGCTCGTCTATCAGGGCGTTATAGAATTTAATACCATCGGGATTTGTTTTACCGGTTCCGTCAGGTATAATTCTTGCCCAGTTAAGAGAAAAACGGTAAGCCTTAATTCCTATCCGCTTCATAAGAGCAATATCTTCTTTCCAGCGATGATAATGATCGCATGCCGTATTACCGGTATCATTATTCAGTATACGTCCAGGTATACTGCAAAACGTATCAAAAATATTTAATCCCTTGCCGTCCTCATAGGCTCCTCCTTCAATCTGATAAGCAGACGTCGCGGCTCCCCAGACAAAATCATTACGAAATCCCATAGCAATTCATCCTTTCAATAGTTTAACAGTCAATCTGTTGTTAATATTATACGAAAAAAACCGGATAAAATCAATATAAATCTAAATTTTAAATATATATTAATCAAATTAGGAATAAATGCTTAAAAAGCTGTCCTGCTTTCCAGCAGAACAGCTTTTTTATATTTATTTACCAAGCTGACTTTCGTCAATTATCATTGCTACAAAATTCATAAGAGTAAGGCTGTCAGAAGTATTGATAACTCCGTCCTTAACGCAATCAGAATTAGCCATAGCCACATCGCTTATTTTATTAACTTCAGGATCAAGCAGATACATATTCAGCGCAACTACATCCGCAATATTCACATCGCCGTCCATATTGACGTCGCCGTATCTTGTAGCCTCAACGCCTGAAGGCACTACATTTTCCGACGGCTCAGTAGCTGACGTAGTAACATCAGTAGCGTCAGTAGCAGGAACGGTTGTAGTAGTGTCTGAACTGGGTGTAGTAGTTGTCTCTGCCGTAGTTTCAGTTGTTACTTCTGTAGTAGCTTCTGTTACAGGCTCTGTCGTTTCCTGAGTAGGCTCTGTTGTTTCAGGATCAGTCGGATCAACGCCTTCCATAGGATAGTTCTTCAAATCAGGAAGCTCGTCAAGGGTTATACAATATTCGCTCTGATAAATTTCTTTAAGAGTTTCCGGATTATTATAATTCGTATCCATTATATGCTCGCCGTACCACGGACAGAAATAAAGCCAGTAGGCGCTTTCGTCTATCATATTCTGTATTGACGGTATAGTATCGCATTCCATTAAAGCGATCATTTTAGAACTGTCATACATTTTAAGCAAACCGTAAAAGGTAGAAGATATAGCGCTTTCATTCGGAGCAACATTTCCGGTAGACCAGTCCTTAGCGTTATATTTATCATAGCCTATCAGATCTACGTATTCTGCTCCCGGATACCATAATGCGGAATCATCGGAATACACATAGCTGTTGAATTCCCAGATAAGGTTATGCAGTCCGTATTCTTCAGTCAGTAAATCATATAAATATCTATAGAGCTGAACATAAGTAGTAGCGCCTTCCTTACTCCACCAGAACCATGCGCCTGCTCCGTCCGCTCCGCCGTTGCCTTCTGCCTCATGGAAAGGTCTGAATAATATAGGAACGTCTGCATCCTGACACTTTTTCAATGATTTTGCTAAATTCTCAACAGCAAGAAGGAAATAATCATGCTCAACCGTACCCTCGATCATAACGTTAGCCGTTACAAAATCGGTTTTTTCAGAATAGGTTGTTTTAGAAAAATCCATTGTGGAACCTAATGTATATTCCGACATTGTTACCGGAACATTAATATGCCAGCTTGCCGTAGCGATACCGCCCTTATTATTTACCCAGTCAATAGCGCGTTCTGCCGTCTGAGCGTCCCAGTAATATAGAGGACACGTTTCGCCGAAGTCAAAGCCTTTGATAGCAGGCAGTTTACCTGTTTTATCCTTAATATAATTAAATTCATCTTCTCTGGAAGTGCCGTAATACTCCTGCTGACCGGATATAATATAGTTTCCGTATGTATCGGATAAAAATTTCATAAGTCTCTGCGTGGATTCGGTAGCCTGAGGATCGCTGCACTTAGTGTCCTTTGCCGTAACATCAGGGAGAACCGCTTCTTCTATACGCAGATAATCGAGGTTTGTCCAACCCCAGCTGCTCTCTACGGCAATTACGTTGTCACCCGCGGAAAGCTTTACTGTTCCTGCATTCAGTTCATCCCATGACGTTGTTTCGGGAAATCCCAACTGGCCCTGATTAACTCCGTTAACATACAGATTATGAATCTTCTGTCCATACGGCGCTGAAAAGCCTATAATAACGTCATACATTCCGGTCTTATCCACGTTTACGTTTACAGAAGCTGTTTCTCCTGCGTTTTCAAGAAAAACGAACTGATTTCCAGAAGCGCCGTCCAGCCATCTTTCAGAGCCCTCTTCCGGAACAACCGAATTGGGATGAGAGCCGTCCTCAAATTCATACTTCACGCCGGTTTCGGCAGTAACCAACGACGGTACTACAGAAGCATTGAATATGCATGATAAGGCAACCGCAGCCGCGCATACCTTTCCGAAAAATTTCTTTTTCAAAATATAATTCCTCCTTTTTAACTTAAACGTTTATAATTTGAATATCATTATACCATATTTTTTATATTCATTCAATAAATTTATGGCAAATTGATAAACAAAATTAGCCCATATTATTTGTATATTATTACTACTCTTTATCGGTTTTCCTTTATATCCCTCAGCGTTATGTCTATTTCATCAATTATTTCTTTCACGTCGTCACTCTCTGTTAGCTCCCAGACGGTTTCATAATAATATTTCGCCATCTCGTAATCAAGCTGCTGGTGGCTGTGCTTTGCAAGATAATACGCGGTATTGATAACAAGCTCAGACGGTCCCGCCGGAATATTTTCAAATCTCATTATTTCAAGAAGCTGCTCCTTACTATGCTTAGGCGGAAGAGCTCCTATGCCTGTGCAGCCCGCTATATATTTAAGCTCGTTTTCTATAAGCTTTTTGTCATTACAAAATATACGGCTCATTTCAAGCATTGCCGACGCTTTATCATATTTATTTTTTTCAGAAAAATAATAGCTGTAATTAAAATACCCCTTACCAAGCTGTTCCTTTGTCACCGCGCACCTCATCATTTTGTCTACGGCGCTTTTTAATTCGTCCGGCTGCTTTATCTGCTTTAACAGCTCGCAGTAATTCAGGTAAATTTCCGGATCAACAGGATTAAGGTCAAGAGCCTTTCCGAATGCGTCAAGAGATTCGGTAAACCTTTTTTTATGAAAAAGTCCTAATCCATACAGAGAATAAACTCCGCTCAGATCGCATGTTACAGGGCAAACCTTTTTATCGGGACTGTAAATCTGTATATAAAGCGCATGTTCTAGCGGAGTTCCGAAGCTTTTGTATAGCTTATCATCGTCCTCCTCCCATGCGAAAAGATTATTTCTAATTATTTCCCTTAATATCTCAATACCCTTGTCAAAGTTTAAATTTGCAAATCTTTTCCGTACTTCCTTAAGTTTCTCGTTTACCTTTGGATTTTCGGAGGCAAGAAAATTATCTATGGTTTTATGCATATCGTCGTAAGAGCATTGATAAAGCAGCTTTGCAAGTTCCCTGTTTATTTCGGCGCTGTTTTCATCGTCCTTATATTTTTCGGATTGACTTTTCAGAAAAGGACCGTCCTTTTTCGGATCTCCCGTCATACTATTTTTTATTTCTCTGATTATTGAATCTGTATCCATTTTAATTGATCTCCCGTTCCGCCTTTTTGCACGGCTGTATTAAAATAATTATATATGAATATATACAATTTGTCAAGCTAAAGAGATTATCATTTTATTAAGAATATATAAAAACAGCGTGAAGTACATATTGTTCTTCACGCTGAAAGCATATATTTTACATTTATTTATAAATCAAACCAACTGAATAATCGCCATTTCTGCAGCGTCGCCGCGACGGGGACCGATCTTCACGATTCTTGTATATCCGCCGTTTCTGTCTGCATATTTTGGTGAAATTTCATCAAAAACCTTTTTAGCAACGTCTTCCTTAGTAACATAAGCGAAAACCTGACGTTTTGAATGCAGATCACTGTTTTTACCGATTGTTATCATCTTTTCAGCAACTGCTCTGACTTCTTTTGCTCTTGTTACAGTTGTTTCAATCTGTCCATTTTCCAGCAGGTAAGTAACCATTGCTCTAAGCATTGCTCTTCTATGATCAGTTGTTCTTCCAAGCTTTCTTGTACCTGGCATCGTAATTCACTCCTTTACAAATCACAGGAACGAACCGCTAAGCGGACTTCCGGCAGTTTTATTCCTCTTCTGAGCTAAGGTCAAAGCCAAGTGATTGAAGCTTTTCTTTAACCTCATCAAAGGATTTTTTACCAAGGTTTCTAACCTTCATCATTTCTTCTTCCGACTTGTTGATCAAGTCGTCAACGGTATTAATTCCGGCGCGCTTCAGACAATTGAAGGAACGCACCGATAAGTCAAGTTCCTCAATGGTCATCTCCAGGATTTTTTCTTTTCCTTTGTCATCCTGTTCCACAAGAACTTCCGCGATATTCGCCTCTTCAGACAAATCGACAAAAAGCTTCAGATGCTCGTTGAGGAGATTGGCTGCCTGTGATAAAGCTTCCTTTGCCGAGATCGTTCCGTCAGTCCAGACCTCAATCGTCAGCTTATCAAAATCAGTTACCTGACCCAGACGTGTGTCTTCGACCTTGTAATTTACCTTCAAAACAGGAGTATAGATACTATCGACCGCAATAACGTCAATAGGCATATTACCGCCCATTTGCTGCTTGTTGCGTTCAGCAGAAACATAGCCTCTGCCTCTGTCAATAGTTATTTCCATATAAAGCTTCGCGTCCTTGCCGAGAGTTGCGATATGCATTCCCGGATCAAGAATATTGACCTCAGAGTCTGTTTTGATATCACCGGCAGTTACTTCACATTCGCCTTCGGCTTCAATATAAACGACCTTAGGACCGTCGCCGTAAAGCTTGGCTGTAAGTCCCTTTATTGCAAGGATGATTTCTGTTACATCCTCCTTTACACCGGGAATTGTAGACAATTCATGGTGCACTCCGTCTATTTTGACAGCATTAACTGCAACGCCGGGCAGTGAGGAGAGCAATACACGTCTTAAACTGTTGCCAAGTGTAATGCCGTATCCGCGTTCCAGCGGAGCCAAAACGAATTTACCGTACTTGCCGTCGCTCTTCAGCTCAACAGTATCAATTTCCGGCTTTACGATTTTTTCAAGCATAAGAACCCTCCTATTTCGCAATCACTTTTTATCTCTACAATAATCAACAGGCTAATAATAAGTATATTATTATTTGGAATAAAGCTCGACGATAAATGTTTCGTCAACCTCATAGTCAAGATCATCCTTGACAGGCATACGTACAACCTTTGCTGACGCAGCCTCCTTGTTAGCCTCAAGCCAGAGAGGGATTACTCTGCCCTTTGTTCCTTCGGCGATTTCCTTGAACTTGTCGCTCTTCTTGCTGTTTTCGCCAAGCTCAATAACGTCTCCGACCTTTACTCTGTATGACGGAATATCAACGCGCTGGCCGTTTACATTGAAATGACCGTGAGTAACGAGCTGTCTTGCTTCTCTTCTTGTCAGAGCGAGGCCCATTCTGAAAACTACGTTATCAAGTCTTGATTCAAGAATTGTGATAAGGTTTTCACCGGCCTTGCCTTCCATTTTTTCAGCAATTTCGAAATAGTGATAAAAAGGCTTTTCCAGAACGCCGTATATGAACTTAAGCTTCTGCTTTTCCTTGAGCTGCATTCCGTATTCTGAAACTTTCTTTCTCTTATTTGCATTAGGGTTACGGTTACTTTCCTTGGAAATACCCATAACTGCCGGGCTGATTCCAAGATATCTGCATCTTTTGAGAATTGGTTCTCTGTTAATAGCCAATTTGTTTACACCTCCTGTAAATTAGACACGTCTTCTCTTTGGAGGACGGCATCCGTTATGCGGAATAGGGGTAACGTCTTTGATCATTTTTACTTCCAGACCGACAGTCTGCAAAGCTCTTATTGCTGCTTCTCTGCCTGAGCCAGGGCCCTTAACGTATACTTCAACGATCTTCAGACCATGCTCCATAGCTGCCTTAGCAGCCGTTTCCGCCGCCGTCTGTGCTGCAAACGGCGTAGATTTTCTTGAGCCTCTGAAGCCAAGTCCTCCGGCGCTTGCCCATGAGATAGCATTTCCCTGCGTATCTGTAATAGTTACAATCGTATTATTGAATGTGGACTGAATATGAACAGCGCCGCTTTCAATGTTTTTACGCTCTCTGCGTCGTCTGATAGCAACTTTTTTAGGTTTCTGCTGTGCCATTGTTCATGTCCTCCTTACTTCTTCTTGTTTGCAATCGTCTTAGCCGGACCTTTACGTGTTCTGGCGTTAGTCTTTGTTCTCTGTCCTCTTACAGGCAGACCCTTACGGTGACGAACGCCGCGGTAGCAGCCGATTTCCACAAGTCTTTTGATATTGAGCGCAACTTCTCTTCTGAGATCGCCTTCAACATTGCAGTTTTTGTCAATATAATCACGCAGCTTAGCTACGTCTTCTTCTGATAAATCCTTAACTCTTGTGTCAGGATTAACTCCTGTTTCCTTAAGAATTGTTACAGCAGTCTGACGACCGATGCCGTAAATATAAGTCAAGCCGATTTCAACTCTCTTATCCTTCGGCAGGTCAACACCAGAAATTCTTGCCATTAATAAATAGCACCTCCGTTAATAAGATGTCAGGATTTAATTATCCCTGACGCTGTTTATGCTTTGGATTTTCGCAAATTACCATTATTTTTCCCTTGCGTTTAATAACCTTGCACTTTTCGCAAATAGGTTTAACTGAAGGTCTGACTTTCATTGAAAATACCTCCTTGATAGATTACAGAAGCATTATTTTCACAACGCCTCAGGTTTCATGAGCCGATTACTTGGCTCTCCAAGTGATTCTGCCTTTAGTCAGGTCATAAGGCGACATTTCAACCGTTACCTTATCGCCGGGAACGATTCTTATATAGTTCATTCTCAGCTTTCCTGATACATGCCCGAGAATTACATGACCGTTAGGCAGCTTCACCCTGAAATTAGCGTTCGGCAAAGCTTCCTCAACGATACCCTCTAATTCAATTAGATCTTCCTTAGACAAAATAAACTACCTCCCCATACAGGTTACGGTGTGCCGGCATAAACGCGCAGCACATTTCTAAGCTCTTTATCGGTTATATCATTCAATCCGATTATTTTATCGGTGAATTTCAGATGTCTGATATTTTTACGTTTCGGCGAACTCAGCTTGCGGGTCTTACCGTCTGCTATAAGGATAAATCCGTCCTTTTCACCGACTACTGCAAAATATCTCCCGCCGTCTCTTCCCGCCGACGCTTTTACGATTCTTCCCTTTTGTATATCCACTTCGCCGTCCTCGTCAGGGCTGCGTCAGGATAACCGGTCCTGAAGGCGTTACCGCAATAGCATGCTCAAAATGAGCCGAAAGAGATCCGCTTTCCGTTATAACAGTCCATCCGTCCCTGAGTACCTTTATTCCGTCGCCTTTCTGATTTATCATAGGCTCTATACAAAATGTCATTCCGGCAACAAGTCTTTGTCCATGCCCTTCCTTTCCGTAATTCGGAACCTCAGGCGATTCATGAAGATCCCTGCCTATTCCGTGTCCGCAGTAATTTCTTACGATTCCATAGCCTCTTGACGAACAGTATTCTTCGACTGCGTGACCAACATCGCCCAGTCTTGCGCCGACCTGAGCAGCCCTGATACCCTCGTACAGACTTTCCTCCGTAACCTTCAAAAGCTCTTTAGCTTCTTCCGATATTTTTCCAACTGCAAACGTAGCGCAAGTGTCTCCGTGAAAACCGTTATAAAACGCTCCAACGTCGACGCTTACTATGTCGCCTTCGGCAATTCGCTTTTTATGACTCGGAATACCGTGAATAACCTCGTTATTAATTGATATGCAGGCGCTGCCCGGAAATCCGCCGTAATTTAAAAACGACGGTATGGCTCCGCAGCCGACTATAAAATCATGGATTATTTTATCAAGCGCCTTTGTAGTCATGCCTGCCTTTATAGATTCGCCGGCCAGCTTCAGCGCTCTGCCGGCTATTTGACCGGCCTCCCGCATTTTAGCTAAATCAGTGCTGGATTTTATGCTAACCATATCATGCCTCAACAGCTTTCAGCGTCAGCTTAGAGGTATCGGCAACATCCTCCTGGCCTACGACGGTTTCAAGCTTTCCGCGTTTTTCATAAAAATCCTTAAGAGGCGCGGTCTGCTCATGATATACCTTTAAACGCTCGATAACCGTATCAGGATGATCATCCTTGCGCAATACTGTGTTACCGCCGCATTTATCACATTTTCCTTCTGCCTTTGAGGGCTTGAATTCAGTATGATACGACGCGCCGCAGTCTTCGCATACTCTTCTTCCTGAAAGCCTTTTCTGGATTGTTTCATCCGGAACAAATATCTCGATTACCTTGTCAATTTTAACGCCCATAGCCTCGAGAGCCTCCGCCTGCGGAACAGTTCTCGGGAAACCGTCAAGGATAAAACCGTTTTTGCAGTCGTCCTCAGCGATTCTGTCCTTTAAAATTCCGATAACTACGTCGTCGGAAACCAGTGAACCGCTCTCCATAGCGGCCTTTGCTTTAAGACCGTATTCCGTACCGTTTTTAACAGCTTCTCTCAGAATATTTCCAGTCGAGATCTGAGGGATTTTTTTAGCTTCAGAAATAACCTCAGCCTGCGTTCCCTTTCCGGCACCCGGAGCACCCAACAAAATTAGATTCATCTTTGACCTCCTCTTATTCAAGGAATCCCTTGTGATGACGCATCATCAACTGTGATTCAAGTGTACGAACCGTTTCAAGCGCAACGCTTACCACGATAAGCATCGTTGTACCGCCCATTGAAAGGCTTCTTAGGTTTTCGTCAGCCATTCCGAGGAATATCGGGAAGATCGCGATTATACCAAGGAAAAAGGCTCCGACTAATGTAATCTTTGACAAAACTCTCTGAATATAATCAGATGTCGGCTTGCCCGGTCTTATTCCCGGTATGCCGCCGTTATTCTGTCTTAATTGGTTAGCTATTTCTATAGGATTATACTGCATTGAAACGTAAAAATAGTTGAACGCGATAATCAAAATGAAATAGAGAATAGCATATGAAAATGATTGCGTACTAAAAAAATTAAGGAATCCATTGTAAAAGCTCTGCCAGAATCCTTCAGGATTTGCATACGGCGCTTTAAACATACCTATTGTGCTCGGAAGCGACATGAAAGCCATAGCGAAGATAATCGGCATAACGCCGCTCATGCATACCTTTACAGGAATGTGAGTGCTCTGACCGCCGTACTGCTTTCTTCCGACAACTCTCTTTGCATACTGAATCGGAATCCTTCTTTCAGATTCGTTCATGAATACTACGAATCCGATCATAACAATAAATACTATTGCAATTGCAATCGAAACGAATAGATACTTGGAAGGGGTTTCCTTAGTAAGTGAAACAAGGGTTCCGACATCAGTCGGAAATCTTGCAACGATACCGGCGAAAAGAATCATTGAGATACCGTTACCGATACCCTTATCATTGATTCTGTTTCCCATCCAAACAACCAGCATTGCTCCGGCAACGAAGCAAGCCGATATAACCACCGCAGCGAAAACGCCCTGGAAGCCTTCGGTATATTCAACTGCTCCCATGTTTTTCAAGGTAAAATAATAAGCGATAGACATGAATATTGAGAGTCCCAGTGAAACGATAGCGGTTATCTGATTGATGCGCTTGCGTCCCTCCTCGCCCTCGCTCTGAAGTCTTTCCAACGGCGGAATAGCATATGTCAGAAGCTGCATAATGATCGAAGCGTTGATATAAGGCGTTATCGACAATGAGAAAATCGTCGCCTTAGACAGCGCGCCGCCGGTAAGAACGTTCAGATATTCAAGGAAGTTACCGCCTGTGGCGTTCTGATCCATCCATGACTGAACCTTTGAAAGCTCCAGAAACGGAACTGTCAATGCGCTTCCGAATCTGAATATTATAATGATGAGTAATGTGAACAAAAGCTTTTTACGAATTTCCGCAACTTTCCATGCGTTTCTTATTGTTTCGAACACATTAAATCACCTCTGCTTTCCCGCCAGCCTTTTCAATTTTTTCGATTGCGCTCTTTGAGAATTTAGCAGCCTTTACAGTAATCTTAGACGTAAGATCGCCGTTTCCAAGGATCTTTACCCCGTCGTATTCCTTTTTAACAAGACCTGAAGCGATCAACATTTCTGTGTCAACAACAGTTCCGTCAACAAATTTGCTGAGATCTGAAACATTAACGATAGAATATTTCTTTGCAAATATATTGTTAAAGCCTCTCTTAGGGATTCTTCTTGTCAAAGGCATCTGTCCGCCTTCGAAACCTATCCTAACGCCGCCGCCTGAACGAGCGTTCTGTCCCTTGTGACCTTTTCCGGCTGTTTTGCCGTTACCTGAACCATGGCCTCTTCCAACGCGCTTGCGCTTTGAAACAGAACCCGGTGCCGGTGATAATTCGTGTAACTTCATCGTGATGCACCTCCTTGCTTATGCGTCCTTAACCTCCACGAGGTGAGAAATTTTATTGATTTTACCCTTTGTCTGCTCATTATCAGGCTGAATTGAAACCTGACCTATCTTTTTAAGTCCAAGCGAATGAGCAGTAGCGATCTGATCGTCTTTTCTTCCAATAAGGCTCTTTACAAGCTTAATCTGCTTTGCCATTTCTGCTCTCTCCTTAACCTAAAATTTCCTTGATGGATTTGCCTCTCTTAGCGGCAACTTCCTTTGCTGTCATGCATGATGTAAGACCGTTGATTGTTGCTCTTACAACGTTGCACGGATTGTTTGAGCGCAGGGATTTTGTTCTGATATCCTTGATACCCGCCATTTCAATAACGGCACGAACAGGACCGCCCGCGATAACGCCCGTACCGGGAGCGGCAGGCTTCATAAGCACTCTTCCGGCGCCGAATTCGCCTACGATTTCGTGCGGAATTGTCGTACCATACATAGGAACCTTTACAAGATTCTTCTTAGCGTCTTCGATACCCTTGCGGATAGCGTCAGGAACTTCGCCTGATTTTCCCAGACCAAAGCCTACTGTGCCGTTTCCGTCGCCTACTACTACAAGAGCTGCGAACTTAAGAATACGTCCGCCCTTAACAGTTTTTGAAACTCTGTTAATGGAAACAACCTTTTCGGAAAGCTCCAATGCTTTAGCGTCTATATTAGCCAAAAGTATTACCTCCTTCTTAGAACTTCAGTCCGTTTTCACGAGCTCCTTCAGCAAGCTCTTTTACTCTTCCGTGATAAAGAAAGCCGCCTCTGTCGAATACGACCTCTGCGATTCCCTTTTCGGCTGCACGCTTCGCAACCATTGCTCCGACCTTGCGCGCGCCCTCGGTATTTCCGCCGTTTCCTTCAAATTCCTTATCCATGCTTGAAGCGGAAGCAAGCGTAACTCCGTTTACATCGTCGATAATCTGAGCATAAATGTGCTTTGCAGAACGGAATACATTCAGACGAGGACGTTCAGGAGTACCGGAAATCTTGCCACGGACTCTGGTATGTCTTTTTGCTCTGGCCTTTTTTGTATCAGCCTTTTTTATCATTGCAAATTCACTCCTTTATTACTTCTTGCCCTTACCGGCCTTACCTTCCTTGCGGATGATACGCTCGCCGGCATATCTGATTCCCTTGCCCTTATACGGCTCAGGCGGACGCTTTTCACGGACTTCAGCCGCAAACTGTCCTACAGCCTGCTTATCTATTCCGTTTATAACTATTTTATTAGGCTGCGGAACGTCTATTGTGATGCCCTCGATTTCAGGCATTATTACCTGATGAGAAAATCCGAGGTTCATAACCAGATTCTTACCCTGCTTTGCGGCACGGTAACCTACGCCCTCGATTTCAAGATTCTTCGAGTATCCGTTGGATACGCCTTCAACCATATTAGCTATAAGCGTTCTTGTCAGACCGTGAAGACTCTTGTTAATTTTTAAATCATTCGGACGGGCAACTGTAATAACTCCGTCCTTCAGCTCAATAATCATTGAGCTTGAAAATTCCTTAGTGAGCGTGCCCTTAGGACCCTTTACGGTAACAACGTTGCTGTCAATTTTTACATCAACGCCGGCAGGGACACTAATCGGCATTTTTCCTATACGTGACATTTCCCTGTCCTCCTTACCAAACGAATGCTAACAGCTCGCCGCCAACGTTAAGTTCACGAGCCTTCTTATCTGTCATGATTCCCTTTGAAGTAGAAACGATTGCGATTCCCAATCCCTTTCTTACCTTAGGCATATCCTCACAACTTGAATAAATACGTAAACCCGGTTTTGAAACCCTGCGAAGACCGGTTATAACAGGCGACTTGCCGTCCGTATATTTAAGAGTGATTCTTATTATACCCTGCTTACCGTCTTCAATGAGCTGAAAGCTCTTTACATAACCCTCGTCAACAAGGATCTGCGCGATAGCTTTCTTAACATTTGAAGCAGGAACGTCAACCGTGGCGTGCTTTGCGGAACTCGCATTACGAATTCTTGTCAGTAAATCTGCTATTGTATCAGTAATCTGCATGCCAATGACCTCCTTTGTATTTTTACCAGCTTGACTTTCTTACACCAGGGATCTGTCCCTTGTGAGCCAACTCTCTGAAGCAGATACGGCATATACCGAATTTTCTCAGATATGCGTGAGGTCTGCCGCAGATTTTGCATCTGTTATAAGCTCTGGTGGAATACTTGGGAGTTCTCTGCTGCTTATTAATCATCGCTTTTTTTGCCATTTGAATAATCCTCCCTAATTACTTAGCAAACGGTGCGCCCAGCATTTCGAGCAGCTCTTTTGCTTCTTCATCAGTCTTAGCTGTTGTGATGAAATTTATATCCATTCCTCTTACTTTGTCGATCTTATCATACTCGATTTCAGGGAAAATAAGCTGTTCCTTGATACCGGTTGAATAATTGCCCTTGCCGTCAAAAGAGTTGGGGTTAATACCTCTGAAATCCCTTACGCGAGGAAACGCCACATTGAAAAGCTTATCAACGAATTCATACATATTCTCTCTTCTCAACGTAACCTTAACGCCGATCGGCATACCCTCGCGGAGCTTGAAGTTAGCAACGGATTTCTTAGCCCTGCAAATTATCGGCTTCTGACCTGTAATCTGCATAAGGTCGTTCATAATTGCGTCTATAACCTTTGAGTTTGAAATTGCCTCGCCGGCGCCGACATTGATAACAACCTTATCGAGCTTCGGAATCTCCATAACACTCTTGTAGTTGAATTTCTTCATCAAAGCAGGAGCTACGGTATCAACATAATATTCTTTTAATCTTGCCATGTCGTTTCTCCTTCTATTAGAAATTGTGTCCGCACTTCTTGCAGATTCTTACCGGCGTTTTCTTTTCTTCACCGGCAGCGTTTGTCTTTACTTCAAAGCCGTGACCGACTCTTGTCGGCTTGCCGCATTTTGGACACACAAGCTGAACCTTTGAAGCGTAAATAGGAGACTCGGCTCTGATGAGGCTGCCGGACTGTCCCATTCTGTTTGGCTTCATATGCTTTGTAATCATGTTGATTCCCTCAACGATTACCTTGTTTTCCTTCGGGCTTACCTCTAAAACCTTACCGGTCTTTCTCTTGCCCTTATCCTCGAATTTATCCTTGTAATCACCTGTCAGCAAAACGACTGTGTCACCTGTTTTAACGTGTAACTTGCTCATCATGACACCTCCATTATAATACTTCCGGCGCAAGGCTCAATATCTTCATATAGTCCTTGTCGCGGAGCTCTCTTGCTACAGGTCCGAATATACGCGTACCCTTCGGGTTCTTATCTTCCTTAATGATAACAGCTGCATTTTCGTCGAAACGAATATATGTGCCGTCTTCTCTCCTCAGGCCCTTTGCTGAACGAACGATAACCGCCTTTACAACGTCGCCCTTCTTAACAACGCCGCCGGGTGTTGCTTTCTTTACGGAAGCCACCACCACGTCACCGATATTTGCATATCTTCTGCGTGTGCCGCCCAGAACTCTGATACACATAAGCTCTTTAGCTCCGGTGTTATCAGCAACCTTCATATAAGACTGCATTTGTATCACAGCGAGTTCCTCCTTTCAGAAGCGCATCAATTAAAACCGCTTCCTCGTCTATTAATAAATTACTTAGCTTTTTCAATTATATTTGTAACGCGCCATCTCTTATCCTTTGACAAAGGACGCGTTTCCATTACCTCAACACGATCGCCGATGCGGCATTCGTTGTTTTCATCATGCGCCTTAAGCTTTACGGTGCGCTTGATAATCTTCTTGTAAAGCGGGTGTTTAACATTGTCAGCGATAGCAACAACGATAGTTTTGTCCATCTTGTCGCTTACAACTTTACCAACCCTTGTTTTTCTAAGGTTTCTCTCAGACATAGCTAAATCCTCCCTTTCTTACTGACTTACGCCCGACTTGATTTCAGCCTCGCGCATAACTGTCTTGATTCTTGCGATATCCTTTTTAACAGCCTTTAAGCGTGCAGTATTGTCAAGCTGGTTTACAGCAAGCTGAAAGCGGAGCGCAAAAAGTTCTTCTTTTAAGCCGGTCAGCTTTTCGTTCATTTCTTCTACCGACATATCTCTGATTTCAGACGCCTTCATTACTGCTCCCCTCCTTGCTCTTCTTTTGCAACAAATTTACACTTTATAGGAAGCTTGTGCATTGCAAGACGCATAGCCTCTCTTGCTGCTTCCTCCGGAACTCCGGAAATCTCAAACATAACCCTGCCCGGCTTAACAACTGCAACCCAGTATTCGGGAGCGCCTTTACCGGAACCCATTCTGGTGCCGGCCGGCTTCTTGGTTACCGGCTTATCAGGGAATATCTTAATCCATACCTGACCGCCACGCTTGATGTAACGCGTCATAGCTATACGGGCGGATTCAATCTGATTTGAAGTTATCCATGCAGGTTCAAGCGCCTGAAGACCGAATTCACCGTAGCTTACCTTATTGCCTCTTGTGGCCTTTCCCGTCATACGGCCTCTGTGTACTCGACGGTATTTTACTCTTTTTGGAAGTAGCATTACTGGTTACCTCCTTCATTTTTCGCTTCTCTGACTTTATTATCACGTCTTTGATTGCCGCGTCTTCTGTTATCTCTTCCGCCTCTTCTTGATTCTTCCGGCTTAGCGGCTGTTTCGCCCTTTAAAACCTCGCCCTTATAGATCCAAACCTTAACTCCGAGTCTGCCGTAGGTAGTATGCGCCTCGGCGGTACCGTAGTCAATATCTGCTCTTATGGTCTGAAGAGGAATTGTTCCCTCGTGATAGGTTTCGCTTCTTGCGATTTCAGCGCCGCCCAGACGACCTGATACCATAACCTTGATTCCCTTTGCTCCCAGACGCATAGCTCTGCCGATCGCCTGCTTCATCGTACGTCTGAACGAAACTCTGTTTTCGAGATCAAGCGCAATTTTTTCAGCAACAAGCTGAGAATTAATATCAGGATTCTTTACTTCAACGATGTTCACAGCAACCTGCTTGCCCATCATCTTTTCAAGCTTCTGACGGAGCTTTTCTATTTCTGTGCCGCCTCTTCCGATTACTATACCGGGCTTTGCACAGTGAATGTGGATTCTTACTTTATCTTCAGCGAATCTTTCGATCTCAATCTTTGGAACACCTGCTGCGTACAAGCTCTTCTTAATATAGTTACGAACGTTGTAATCTTCAACAAGAGTGTCGCCGAAAGTTGACTTATTCGCAAACCAGCGGGAATCCCAATCCTTAATAACGCCGACACGCAAGCCGTGCGGATTAACTTTCTGGCCCATTATTTCTCCTCCTTGGGATTATTCTTTTTCTTTAAGAACAATTGTAACATGTGATGTTCTCTTCAAAATTCTATATGCTCTGCCCTGTGCTCTTGGCATGATTCTCTTCATTATCGGACCCGGGCAAACAAAACACTCCGCAACATAAAGGTCGTCCTTATTCATGCTGTGATTGTTTTCTGCGTTTGCAATAGCGGATTTCAAAAGCTTTTCAAGTATTTCACATGCAGCCTTTGGTGTATAATTGAGAGTAGCAAGTGCAACGTCAACAGGCTTATTTCTGATAAGATCAAGAACAACCTGAACCTTTCTTGGTGCGATTCGAGCGTTTCTCAGATATGCTCTAGCTTCCATTTGAACTCCTCCTTCCGCTATTTCTTGCCGTTATTAGTAGTCTTAGAACCGGCGTGTCCCCTATATGTTCTGGTAGGGGCAAACTCTCCGAGCTTATGACCTACCATATCTTCCGTAACATAAACCGGAACGTGCTTGCGTCCGTCATGAACTGCAAATGTGTGACCGACAAATTCAGGGAAAATAGTTGAGGTTCTGCTCCAGGTTTTGAGAACTTTCTTTTCGCCTGCTTCGTTCATAGCCACGACCTTTTTATAAAGAGCCTCCTGAACGAAAGGGCCCTTTTTAATGCTTCTGCTCATTAATCAGTTCCTCCTTTCAGCTTATTTGCCGTTTCTGCGTTTTACAATAAACTTATCAGAACGGTTATGCTTCTTACGGGTTTTATAGCCGAGCGCCGGCTTGCCCCAAGGAGTAACAGGTCCCGGACGTCCGATTGGAGATTTTCCCTCGCCGCCGCCGTGCGGATGATCGCATGGGTTCATAACGGAACCGCGGACTGTAGGTCTGATACCCAAATGACGTGTTCTTCCGGCTTTACCGAGATTTACGTTTTCATGGTCGATATTGCTTACCTGTCCGATTGTTGCTTTGCAGTTAATCGGTACGTTTCTGAGTTCTCCAGAAGGAAGCCTTACGAGCGCGTATTTGCCTTCCTTAGCCATGAGCTGACCCATATTGCCTGCCGAACGCACCATCTGCGCTCCTTTTCCCGGATAAAGCTCAATAGCGTGAATAAACGTACCCACTGGAATATTAGCCATCTCAAGAGCGTTTCCCGCCTTTATGTCAGCGTCCGGACCTGAGCATACCGTATCTCCGACCTTCAGACCGTTAGGAGCCAGTATATATCTCTTCTCGCCGTCCTCATACTGAACGAGGGCGATAAATGCGGAACGGTTAGGATCATATTCCAAAGTCATAACTGTCGCGTTCATATTATCCTTATCGCGCTTGAAATCAATAACGCGATATTTTCTTCTTGAACCGCCTCCTCTGTGGCGGACTGTAATTCTTCCGTAGCTGTTTCTGCCTGATTTCTTCTTTAAAGGCTCGAGCAGACTCTTCTCCGGAGCAACCTTTGACAATTCCGAATAGTCAGTACAAGTCATCTGACGACGTGAAGGAGTTGTCGGTTTATAGGTTTTTATAGCCATTGTTTTCACTCCTTAAAATGCGTTGTTTGCGGGAGCATCACTCCCATACCTTTCAGCTTGTACAGCTATTAATACAAGCCGTCAAAGAACTCGATAGATGACTTGGTCTTCTTGTCATCAGGTTCCTGATTTATTGTAACGATAGCCTTTTTCCAGTCAGGCTTCTTGCCTTCAAATCTGCCTACGCGTTTTGCGCGTCCCTTGCAGTTCATTGTGTTGACCTTAGTCACCTCAACGCTGAAAAGCTGCTCTACTGCCTTTGCTATCTCAACCTTGTTTGCATCCTTAGCAACCTTGAAAGTGTATTTTCCGCTCGGAAGCATGTCTATGCTTCTTTCGGTTATGATCGGCCTGAGGATGATATCCTGCGGTGCTTTCATTATGCGTACACCTCCTCGATTAATCCGACAGCGTTCTTGACAACGATAAACTTATCATGATTAAGAATGTCGTAAACATTAAGAGTGTTTACTGCGGCTGTCTTAACGCCTGGTATATTAGCGGCGCTCTTTACTACCTTCTGATCCGCCTCAGCCGTTACAATGAGAGCCTTGCCGTCAACGTTTAGCGACTTGAGCATTTCAACGATAGTCTTAGTTTTGTAACCGTCCATGTTCAAAGCGTCCAGAACAATAATATTTTCTTCCTTGACCTTTGAAGACAGAGCGGATTTCATAGCAAGTCTTCTTACCTTCTTATTAAGCGTATATCTGTAGCTTCTTGGCTTCGGGCCTAAAGCGATACCGCCGTGAACCCACTGAGGAGCACGGATTGAACCCTGTCTTGCATGACCGGTACCCTTCTGTCTCCATGGCTTTCTGCCGCCGCCGCGAACTTCTGTACGTGTCAGTGTGGACTGTGTGCCCTGACGCTGATTAGCAAGGTAGTTTACAACTGAAGCGTGCATTACAGCCTCGTTTGGTTCGATACCGAATACGGCGTCGGAAAGCTCTGTTTCTGCAACCTGATTTCCCGCCATATCAAAAACTGAAACCTTTGACATATATGCTTCCTCCTTCCTTAAGCCTTAACACTGTCTACTATGGAAACAATTCCGCCCTTAGGACCTGGAATTGCGCCCTTGAGCGCGATAAGATTATTTTCTGCGTCAACCTTTACGATTTCAAGATTCTGTACAGTAACCTTTTCGTTACCCATCTGTCCCGGCATTCCCTTGCCCTTGAAGATTCTTGAAGGGGAAGAGCATGCGCCCATTGATCCGGCATGTCTGTGAACAGGACCCGAACCGTGAGTCTCCTTGAGTCTTGAATTGTTGTGACGCTTGATTGTACCCTGGAATCCTTTACCCTTGCTTGTTCCGCTGACGTCTACCATATCGCCTGGGGCGAACGTATCAGCCTTGAGAATATCTCCCACGTTTACTGACTCGCAGTCTTCAAGTCTGAATTCCTTTAGGTTCTTCTTATAGGCGGCGTCCGCCTTGTCGAAGTGTCCCTTAATCGGCTTGTTCACTCTCGTAGCCTTTTCATCGCCGAATCCGAGCTGAACAGCAGCGTAACCGTCGTTTTCAACAGTTTTCTTCTGAACAACAACACAAGGACCGGCTTCAACAACTGTTACGGGAATAACTTTTCCTGATTCGTCGAAAATCTGCGTCATACCGATTTTCTTGCCGATAATACCTTTTTTCATGTATTTTTCCTCCTGTTAGGTTATTGGTTGACCCTTCCGTCAACATGACCGATGGCTTTTGCCATCACATTCCGCATCGGTTTTTCTGCGGAATCAGGGGCTTTTGCAAGCTTATTACTTAAGCTCCATAACGATGTCCACGCCTGCCGGAATTTCCAGCTTCTGAAGAGCGTCCGTAGTCTTAGCTGTCGGTCTGATAACATCAATAAGTCTCTTATGCGTTCTCATCTCAAACTGCTCACGGCTGTCCTTGTATTTGTGAACTGCTCTGAGGATTGTTATAACCTCTTTGTTTGTAGGGAGCGGAATAGGACCTGATACCCTTGCGCCGCTTCTCTTTGCCGCCTCGACAATTTTTGCTGCGGCTGCGTCCACCTTAGCGTGTTCATAACCCTTGATCTTAATTCTGATCTTTTCGTTGACTGCCACTTTTTTTCGCCTCCTTAGGTCGTAATTATTGGGGGCCGGAATTGAAATACCACACGCTCCCGTGTGTTTCCTGCTCTTAACAATAAAAAAACCCGAAATCCATGCGGATTCGGGTTACTGTTATCAGGACACAATTACAGACTTATAGCTTATTTAAGCTTTAAGAATGACACTAACTGTGCTCAAGTATTTCAGTCGCCCGGTTTAAAATCGGACATACTCCACGAAAATTACCCGGCATACCGCCGGCAACCTTTCGCTTCACCGCATATCTGTTGCAATCACGCTTGTATATTATACCATAAACGCAAAATGAATGCAATAGTGGTTTGTAACTGAAATTGTAAACTTTTTGTGAACGAATTAAATTAATTAATTATATATCTATCCTCCGATAAATGACGCCGGATTTAGATAGCCTCCGTCATATCTTATTTCAAAATGACAATGATTCCCGGTTGAATCTCCGGTTGTTCCCACAGCGGCAATAACGTCTCCCGCGGAAACAATATCTCCGGCGGAAACATAAACCTCGCTTGCATGACCGTAAAGTGTAACATAGCCGTTTCCGTGATCGATCATAACATAGTTTCCGTATCCTCCGTCGTTCCAGCCTGCGTCAATAACCGTTCCGCCGTCCGCGGCATATATGTCTGTTCCGCTGTCCGCGGCAATATCCATTCCCTTGTGACTTCTGTCGCTCATGAAGGGATCGCTGACATATCCGCCGTTTACCGGCCAGATAAAAGAGCCTGTAGCAGCTTCAGAAGCGGTAACAGGTATGCTCTCGGTATAGAGGCCTTCATCGTCGACTTCCGCCTCAAACGTTTCAACGACCGGCTCAAGTATCGTTTCAGACTCTTTAAGCTTTCTTGAAACTTCTACACCGTCTATATAAGTCACCTCGTAACGGCTTATCCGCTTTCCCTTTTCACCGGTTTCTTTTACAGCGTCGTCTCCGCTGTAAAAGCCTCCCGCCATAAGGATCTCATAATCAAGCTCTTCTTCTTCTGTTACCTCGCAGGTATACTTGACCGGAAGAACCGACACCGTTTCCTTGACTCTTACAGATTCTCCTTCTTTCAGATCCTCAGAACCGTCCTCTATTTCCGGATTAAGCTCCTTTATATCCTCTACCGACATATCAAAGTCTTCTGCAAGCTTTTCCGCGGTATCGCCGTCATCGGCAGTATACTCCTTAACAACCTCCTTTTCACCGGTAAGGTAGTCGGTCATATCCTCCATAGAAACTAGAGCGGCCGAACGGTATACTCCCTGCTTGAGATCAGTTTCAACAGCGTAATCAGCTTCAATTATATTTTCATCCTCGCGGTAATCCTCAAGCAGAAGATCCAATTCCTCTTCTATATGATCCCGGCTGACTACCGCTCCGATAAATTCGTCGTCTATATATACTCCGCACGCCTCCACCAGTTCGGCGCCGATGTTTTCAGTTACGGCTATTCCGCTTTCGGGAAGTCTGGTTTCAACAAATCCGGTTTCGCCTTCAACAACTCCTCTGGGAGAAAGCACAGCCGCCGCTTCCGGATTGCTATCGTATTCTACTGAATCTCCGTACTGCATTTCAGCAGCCCAGCAAACGCTTCCCGCAAGGAATATGACAGTCAGCAGCGGTGCGGCGCAGTTCATGAGAAATGCATATATTCTTTTCTGACGCTTTTTATTGTTTTCTTTCAGGCAAACGTCTTTGTACTCAATATCCTGATTAAGACGTTTCTGATTCATAATAACAGCTCCTTTCGATACCAGTAACAAAAAATTACAATTGTTACAATTCAGTAACATCACAAAGCTATTATAACAAGTAAACAATAAAATGCAAGTCGATTTGTATACATTTTCCAGAAGTCGACGATATTTCGTCAGTCTGCACAAATATACATGTCAATATTTATTTCATATGCCAGGAATAATCCAGCATTTCGACAGTATAGTTTTCCAGCGCGTTCAGAAGCGGCAAAACATCCTTTCTTGCGTCTGCCAGATTATGTTCCTTATAGTTACCGCATTCCTCCTCGGAACAGCCCGGTATCCTGTCGTCGTATTCAGATATAAATTTATATGCGTCCCTGACAAGCTTAATAGCCGCCTCATGCGCAAGTCCTCTTGTAAGAAGATAAAAACCTGTACGGCAGCCCATAGGTCCTACATATATTATGCCCTTTTTAAATTCAGAGCTCCTGGCATAGGTAGCAAAAAGATGTTCAATCGTATGCATGGACGGTGTCTTAAGATAAACTCCCCCGTTAGGCTTCACCATTCTCAGATCATAGGTAACTATATCCCCGTCTATTCTTGATATGTACATTCCCACATTAATTTTTCTGTGATCCACCTGAAAACTTGCTATTTTTTCCATGATAATCTCCTTTCAGCCCTTTTTTAACGGCTGTTAATTATAATATAAGCTTTTTCATATCTTCCCGAAGCTCGGATTCAACCCTGACGTATTCGCCGCTCATGGGATCTTTAAAAGTAAGAACGCCGCAGTGAAGCGCCTGATAACGGATAAATTCGGTGCTTCCACCATAAAGGCTGTCGCCGGCTAAAGGATAACCGATATGAGAAAAATGTACTCTTATCTGATGAGTTCTGCCGGTTTCAAGCTTTATTTCAAGAAGCGTAAATCGAGAGTTGCCGGCTATAGCCTTATAATGAGTTACCGCTCTCTGACCGTCCTGCCTGACAACTCTCCTGATGATAGAATCACGTTCCCTTGCTATTGGCAGATCAATTGTTCCGCTGTCTTTAAGACTTCCCTGTATTACGGCATAATATATTTTTTCAATCCCGCGCTGTAGCGCGGCGGCGGCATACGGATTTTTAGCGGCGGCGCAAAGTCCGGAGGTATCCCTGTCAAGTCTGTTGACAGGTCTGAATCTGACGCCGAGATAATCCGCGGAAAAGCAGTTTCCTAAAGTGTCTCCCTGATGCTTTACCGACGGATGGACAGGCATACCGACAGGTTTGTCATAAACTACCAAACTTTCATTTTCAAAAACCTTAGGCACGTCAAGCTCGGAATTTCCCTCCAAAAAGCCTTCGCTGTCTTTGGAAAGGAGAACGACTATGTCGCCGGGTTTTATTTTTACCGTAACCTTCGACTGAACTCCGTTTACAGTTATCCCGTTTTCACATCTTTTAAGCTTAGCCAAAAGCCGTTTTGAAATCCCGCAGTCATGGATAAGAAAATCCTTCAGAACGGCATTATATTCAGAAATAAAGCTCAGCTCTGTTTTTAACGGCATAATTGATTACCGTCCCTTCCGGATATGTCTGTATAGGAATTTTTCTGCGCGAATACCGCCGCCGCCATTACGGCGGACGGTATCACGAAGGGTATAGTAACCACGGGAAGCATAGCCGGAACAAAGCTTAGTATAAGCCTTATAAACTCAAGCTTTTTACCCTTCATACAGACAGAGGATTCTTTCAGCACTTTAAGCGGATTTTTATCAGGATGGCCGATAAACAAAAACGGAGCCAGCGCCATCGAAGCCGCCGTGCTGAAATAAAGTCCTATAAGGACTATCCCCAGCATAAAAAACTGAAACGCTGCAAATACGGTAAACGATTCGCTAAGACCTGTATTCCCGTAAAGCAGAACATAAGCGGCCGTCCAGCAGAAGGCCGTCGGAAAAAGAGAAAAAAAGCTTTTTATCCACATAGCGGCGTAAAGCAATGCCGCGCGGCAGTTCAGACGAAACCCGGAATAAAGCTTCAGCAGACTTCTGTTATCCTCTCCGCACGCCGTCTGAAAAAACCACCAGAAACCGCCGGTAAGAAGCGGCGTTGTCAGCAAAAAGCAAAGCGCCGTTACAGCGGCCTTCAGAAGTCCTGAAATCAGCGATCCGGCATATCCGGACCAAAAATATGCCATCAGAAGCTCCGCAGCCTTAAACGATAAATATACGAAAAGACAAAGCGCGGTTACTATAAACGCTTCACAGTAACAGCCCTTTAGATTTTTTCTGGCAATATGCCTGTATTCCGATATTTTCATATTAGTCCTCCGAACACGTTTGAATTTCCGTCAGAAACGGTATGTAATCATTCCTTATAATAGGGTATTTTCCCAAGTATCTCAAACGCCTGCGACTGCTGCCACATCTTAGCCGTAACTATAATTTCAAAACCCTCTCCGGGAGCGCAGACAAGCTCCTTGGGACTTATCTTCGGAAGACCGAAAGCGGAAAGCATATTGGTTATGATTCCCGAATGAGTAACAACGGCGCAGTGAGTAAGCTCCTCGTCCATCATATCGGTAATTATTTCATGCATTCCTTTGAAAAGCCTAAGCAAAAGCTCCTCCATACTTTCTCCTCCGGGAGGACGCTTGTCAGTTCCGCCTTTGAGCCATTCCTTATAATCCGTTCTGTCTATAAGCTCGTTTACACTCTTTCCGTCAAATTCGCCGAAATCAAGCTCTGTTATATTTTCAACGATCTGCACCTCTCTGTAAGGAAAAAGTATTTCGGCTGTTTCCAAACATCTTTTCATTGGACTTGAATATACTCTCTGAACCTTCGGATAATCAAATTCGTCCGTTTTATTTACAAGCTGGCTTATTCCTTTCTGCGAGAGCGAATAATCAGATCTGCTTCCTATGTATACGCCCGAATCGTTTGCAGATGTAAGACCGTGTCTTACTATGCTTAATCTGTAACCCTTCATTTATCAATCTCCTTTTTTACTATAAGGATAAAATATCCCTTTGCAGACACTCAACCACCTTTTATATTGGTTATTATGCACTAAAAAAGCGGCGCAAATTCGCTGCGTTAATAGATTCTACAAATTTCGGCATAAAGTACGCTGAAATATGTTATAAATGTCATCTTTACTTTTTTATACAGTCTGTTATATAATTTTAATATGACTTATAAATTTCAAAAAGAAACGGAGGATGTTTATGAACGCCGATTTTCCTCGGATAATTACGCTTATACGTAAGGAAAGAAAAATAAGCCAGAAGCAGGCGGCGGCGGACCTTGGAATTTCACAGGCGCTTTTATCCCATTACGAAAAAGGCATCAGAGAATGCGGACTTGAATTTTTATCAAGAATAGCCGACTACTATCACGTTTCCTGCGATTATCTTCTCGGCCGCTCGCCGTCTCCGCAAAAGCAGGTGAGCTCTTCCTCCGAAATTTCTCCGGATAAAAACGGTATACGGAAAATGATATACGACTCTGAGGATATACTGCTCAGTCTCTGCGAGGAAAACGGAGCTTCCGAAAACGCCGCAGGTTATATAAACGCCTGTATATATAAGCTGCTCCGTATAATTTACAATTCAAATCCCGAAAATGATATGAACGCTTTCAGGATCTCGTCGGAAGAATCAGAATTTTTAAGCGACTGCATTATTTCTAAGGAATGCGCCGATTTAAAGAAACGATGTTCAAAAAACACCTTGAAAATTACCGTTTCAGAGCTTTCCAAAAACTTTCCCGATTCTCATTCTCTTTTATCTCTCATAAAATTGAACGAAGAGAAAATTGCTTGCCTTAACAAAAACGGCTGAATTTTCATTCCAATTAATAATTATATCATTTTTAGAACTAAAAAAAAAGAGGTTTTTCATGATTTCTAAAAAAATCGCAGGAATAACTGCCGCCGTCCTCGCTTTTTCAGCATTTTTCGCCTCAGTTTTAATCGTATCCAAAAAAGCGTTTTCCGAAAAAAAGGAAAATTATGATTTTAAATCAGACTTTTTTGCGATGGACACTCTTGTTTCCGTCCGCAGCCGCAGCAATATCACAGAGGATATATCGGAAATTTTCAGAGATTATCAGGATTCACTTGATTTCAATGATGAAAAAAGCGAAACCTTTCTTCTTAACGAAAACGGTTACATAAACGCCTCCGGTATTCTGAGAAATACGGTCAGTAAAACTCTGGAACTCAACAGAGATTACGGCGGGCTGACCGATATTACAATCGGCAGACTCACAGACCTTTGGAACATAACCGGCGATAACCCGTCCGTCCCGCCGGAAAATGATATTGCGACCGCGCTTTCTTCTGTAGGAACGGAAAATATAATTCTAAACGGAAATGATATAACTTTAAAAAACAACGCCTCTCTTGATTTCGGCGCAGTTGGCAAGGGTGCGGCGCTTGACGCGTGTCTTTCCTATTTAAGCGAAAACGACTGCAAAAAAACTTATATATCAACAGGCTCGTCCGTCCTTTTTTACGGAGACGGCCGCTTTGACGTAAGCATTACAAATCCCGGAGGAGGACTCCTCGCCGAGGTCAAAACTAATCAGGGATTTCTATCCACTTCCGGCGGCTATGAACGATACTTCGAAGCTAACGGTAAAACCTATTGCCACATCATAGATCCGAAAACCGGCTATCCTGCGGAAACAGATCTTACGACCGTTACCGTATTCTGTGACAGCGGCATTGAATCCGACTTTCTTTCAACAATGATATTTTTGGACGGAAGCGAAAATATCGGAAAATATCTTAATTCAGATAATTTCAAGATATTCGCCGCTGATAAAAATAAAAAGCTCTATATCAGCGAAGGGCTTGAATACGAGGTTTATGATGAAACGTTCAGCCGCTAAAAGGCTTATCAGAAAACGGGACGCGGCAATAATAATCATGATCCTTTTAACGGGAATAATCTGCTTTGCAGGATATAAGCTTTTTTCGCCAAGCGGCAAAACCGCGGTCATAACAATAAACGGAAAGACAGCAGAGAAACTTAGCCTGACAGAATCCGTCGGCAGAGATATAACGTTAAAGGAAGCCGAAGGTATCGTTATTGAAATAAATAACGGCAGAATAAGAGTAAAAAGCGCCGATTGTCCCGATAAAATATGCGTAAACACCGGTTATATCTCAAAGGTCGGCGAAAAAATTGTATGTTTGCCGAAAAAACTTATTATAGAAATTAAAGCGGAGGAATAACCATGAAAAGCAGAAATACCGCATTGTGCGGACTTCTTCTGGCTTTGTCCGCCGGAATATCCGCTGCGGAAAGCCTGATACCTCTTCCGCTTGGAGTAAAGCCCGGTTTTTCAAATCTTCCGGTAATGTACTCAATGGCAGAACAGGGTGCGAAATACGGTTTTGCAATATGTATTTTAAAATCTGTTTTTGTTTTATTGACAAGAGGCGTCACCGCTTTTTTCATGTCGCTTTCAGGCGGTACGCTTTCATATATAATAATGCTTCTGCTTTACAGAAAAACAGAAGCTTCCCTTATGCTTATAAGTATTGCCGGAGCTCTGGCTCATAATGCCGGTCAGCTCTGCGCGGCGTCTGCAATCATGAAAACAGCCGCTGTTTTCGGTTACAGTCCGGTCATGATAATTTCCGGATGTATTGCCGGAGCCGTTACAGGAGCTGTTCTAAAGCTGCTGCTTAACGCAATGCAAAGGGACAATAACAAACAAGGAGGAAATTAATGAAAAAGCTAAACGGAATACGTTTATCTCACCGCAAGGGCACGTCGTCCTCACAGACATCGGATATTCCCTTGCCGCCGAAGGTCACAATACCAATGCTCATGAATATGGGCGCGGCCTGCGTTCCGCAGGTAAAACCAGGGGATATAGTTTCAGTTGGGCAGAAAATCGGCGATACCGACGCCTTTATGTCCGTTCCGGTCCACTCTTCCGTTTCGGGAAAGGTCGTATCAATAACCGAAACGACTCTCGCAAACGGAGCCGTATGCAAAGCCGTCGTTATAGAAACCGACGGGTTACAGACAATTTCGGAAGAGGTCGCCCCGCCTGCCGTAAGCTCTAAAGAGGAATTTATAAAGGCTCTCAGGGAAAGCGGTATAACGGGACTGGGAGGCGCCGGATTTCCCACTCATATAAAGCTTAATCCGAAGACGCCTGTCGATACCCTGATAATAAACGCCGCTGAATGCGAGCCATACATAACCTCTGATCATCGCCAGATGCTCGAGGATCCCGATTCTATAGTCAACGGTATACTTACCGTTATGAAATATCTTAATATCAGAGAAACAATAATCGGCATAGAAAATAACAAGCCGGACGCAATTAGTCTACTTACTGAAAAAACCGCCTCTTATAAAAATATATCCGTTATGTCTCTGTCCTCCAGCTACCCGCAGGGCGCAGAAAAGGTATTAATTTACAATACAACGGGACGTATCGTTAAAGAAGGACAGCTCCCGTCAGATACGGGCGCAGTAGTGCTTAACGTTTCAACAGCGGCACAGATATCCCAATATCTTAAAACCGGCATGCCTATAGTAAAACGCCGTATTACAGTAGACGGGGACACTATCGGAAAACCATGCAATATTTTCGCACCGATAGGAACACCGTTTTCAGAGATACTTTCCTTTGCACAATGCGATACGGAAAAGCTCCGCAAGCTGATTGCAGGCGGTCCTATGATGGGTTCATGCGTTTATGATCCGGAAACTCCCGTGGTAAAGGGTACTAACGCTATTCTTGCTTTTAATAAATATTCCCAGCCGACCGTTACAAACTGCATTCGCTGCGGCAGGTGCATAAGAGCCTGTCCTTTCAGGCTAATGCCCGCTGAAATGGAAAAGGCATACAGAAAACGGGACATAGAAACGCTTAAAGCATTGAAAGTTACCTTATGCATGAACTGCGGCTGCTGCACATACGTCTGTCCGGCAGGACGCAAGCTTGCAGAAACAAATCAGCTCGCTAAGGCGCTCATTCCAAGAAATTGACAGAAAGGAAGATTCTAACGTTGAATATATTAAAAATCTCCCCTCCGCCTCATGCAAAAGGCAGTATGTCTACTCAGAGAGTTATGCTGTGCGTTATTCTGGCGCTTATGCCGTCGGTTATTTCTGCCGGCTATTATTTCGGTCTGAGGGCGATAATGCTTATTGCATTATGTATACTGTCCTGTGTTTTATTTGAGGGATTAACACGGATTATAATGAAAAAGGAACAGACCATAGGCGACATGAGCGCCGTTTTGACTGGAATTCTGCTTGCTCTCAACCTGCCCGTTACGCTGCCGTTCTGGCAGGCGACGATCGGCTGCTTTGTGGCAATTGTAATAGTAAAACAGCTTTTCGGCGGTCTGGGGCAAAATTTTGCCAATCCGGCAATCGTGGGCAGAATCGTTCTTATGCTGTCGTTTACTTCAAATATGACAACATGGGCGCTGCCTAAATACTACAATAGCGACGGAACGCTTTCAGTTTCGGCAGATTATGTAAAAATCGGCAGCAGTAAAATTGTTACCGGCGCAACTC